>WSSedL2TaDRAFT_1000004_pt1 | contig 60980 bp, 91 predicted proteins | sample WetSurSiteL2Tule_FD_9463 | JGI IMG/M metagenome (IMG submission 9463)
ATTATGTCAAAATTTGTTATTTCTTGTGAAGCATTTAGGTGCGTAAAAGAACCAATAGGGTATTGTGAGGAATGCAGAGCTAGCTTATGTGGAACTCATTTGCTATTAGCATCTGTAGATGGCAAAAATAAGCATTTGTGTGAAAGTTGTGCAAGAAAGTTAGGTGCAAAATGAAATGTGTGTTAAAAGGGTGTAAGGGCGAGATGTTTGTATCGAGAGATTATGTAGATTCTTTAACAGGAAAACCCATGAGTGTATGGGTTTGTCCTTTGTGTAGCAGAATAGAACTTAAGGAGGCAAGATAATGAAATGTACTTGTGGTGGTCAATTGGTGAGGTGTGGTGAAGATATAAATTATGTTTATTATATTTGCAATAAGTGCAAAGGACAAGTAGGTAAAAGAAAACAAAATAGTAAGGGAGTTAAAAGATGAGAAATTTAAAAGAATATGATGAGTGGTTAAAAAGTTATTACAAGAGGCTAAAAGTTTCTAAAATTACACCATTTAAATTTTCTGTTACAGATAGGCAGGAGTTTAAAAGATGCATTAGAAGATGGAATTATAGTTCATATAATGGTATGAGTATTGAACCTAAGGCACCAAATGTGAAATTATTATTTGGAACAGAAATCCATAGTGCACTAGAGTATTTTTACAAAAATACATTTTCATGCGTAGAATTTTTTAAGCAAAGATGGAACAACTATGTTGCCTATCAAAAGAAAAGAATGCTTGATCTCGATTTAACTGAACTAGAAGCGCATCTTCCGCTAGGGATAGCTATTCTAAAAGGCTATGAAGAGTATGCAAATGATGATAAATGGAGTATTCTAGCAACAGAATTTGAAATCGAATATCCCCTAGTGGATAATGATGGAGAACCTATTTTAATTTGTAGAAATGGTAATGCATCTAATTATGGAGTATATAACCCAATCGTGTGCGGCAGAATTGATTTAGTGATTTATGATGATAGTACAAAACAGTATTATGTAGTGGATCATAAAACGGGAACTAATCATTTAAATCCAAAAGATCTTGAATGGGATGATCAGTTAACTATTTATAGCGCTATTTGTTCAAAAATATTTGAAACTAAGTTTAACGCAATGTATAATTTTATGCGTAAAAAAATACCTACTGTACCTAAAATACTCAAAAATGGAAGTTTGTCAAAAGCAGCAAATCAAGATACAACTTATGAAATTTATATGCAAGAAATTATAAATAATAACTTGCGGGTGCAAGATTACCAAGATATTTTAAGCACTTTTCAAACAAAACAAACTGGATTTTATGAAAGAATTACTTTGCCAAAATCTGAGTTGTGGAATAATTGTTTGGAAAATCAATTAAAACAAGAAGCACTCATGATGATAGTTGCTCTAGAAAATCAAGTAAATATATCAACTTGTACTTCAAGCTGTAGTTGGGACTGCAATTATCATATGCTGTGCAGAACTCAAAGTATTGGTGGAAATATTAAGCCACTAATAGAGCAATATTATCAGGAAAGGAGAACGTGATTTTATGGAAAAAAGTGATTGTGCAGAAAAGAAAGTGCCCTCTTCTTTGGGAGAAATACTGCAAAATTGGGTTAATGAAGAAGTAGTAGTAACTTGTGAAAATAAAAGTATGTATGGAACCTTAGTAACTTGTACCTATTTCAATAATGCGGTAGATGGTATATTATTAGCACGTTGGGGATGGATTTCAATGGATTCTATTAAAAGAATAAATCTTAAAGGAGGAAGTTAAAATGGCACTTAAACCGTTAATAAAAACAAGTGAAATAATTGGTACGGGAGTTGAAGGAGGCCTTGAAGGAATAGATGCTAGAGATAAATTTAGGTATTTAAATATTTTAATACATTCTCCAAGTGGACATGGAAAAACAAGCACTGTAGCTAGTGCTTGCGATGATGAACGAACTAGCCCAATATTAGTGCTAGATTGTGATGGTGGAGCACCATTAAGATTTGTTGGAAAAGATGCTTCAAAGTATACAATAATTGATATTAAAAGCATTGATGATGTTTCAGCGAATTTTAATTATTTAAACAAAGGTAGCCATCCATACAAGAGTGTGTTAATTGATAACCTTGGTGCACTTCAAAAAGTTGGAATGTTTGAATTTGCAAATGCAAAAATACCAAATTTTCAGGATACAAAAGTTTGGAAAGATAATAAACAACCTGAAATACAACATTGGGGTAAGAGTCTTAACCAAATGTGTTTTATAATGCAAGCATTTAAAGATTTAAAAATGCATGTGTTTTTTACGACACTTTCCGCTAGGGTACTAGATGATTTAACTAAGAAAACATTTATAACCGTTAAGCTTCCAGGACAGCAATCTGATGAAATACCTAGTGTACCAGATATTGTTGGGTATATAAGTGTTGTAAAAGGAAAAGAAGGTTTAGAAAGATTGCTTATGACTCAACCAGATGGATCTGTTGATGCAAAAGATAGAACTGAAGCTTTAGGTGTTGGAATTAAGCTTCCAAATGGTGGAAAACACGTTACTAAAATGCTTGATCTCATTTGGACTAAGTACAACATAAAATAATTTTTTAAAAACCCTTATTTTTCATTGTATTTCAATGGAAAATAATATATAATATAATTATAAGAAAATAAAAATTTAAGGAGAGATATAAATGGCTATTATTAATTTTAAAAATGTATCTAGTGGTTTTGAAGTGTTACCAGTAGGAAAGTATTCCGTTGCGGTAAAGGAAATTAAGTTCAATGAAGAAAAAAATTATTTTAACTGGACTTTCGAAATTATTGCTTGTCTTGAAGATGAGTATGAAGGCAAATATGGTGGAAGAAAGTTATGGGCAATTACATCATTAAAGGAAAAAGCATTATGGAAGTTAAAAGATTTCTTATTAGCACTAGGTGCTACTGAAGAAGATTTAGATAGTGATGCATTTGAATTCGACCCAGATAATTTTGTTGGTGCAGAAGCAATAGCAATGGTAACTCAAAGAGATTATTTAGGAAAAATGCAGAATGATGTAGATTTAATACAAGAAAGTGCAGTAGAAGGATTAAGTTTATTTAAATAATAAATGTGGAGCAGCATGCTGCTCCTAATAATAAAAGGAGGTAAAGAAAATGGCTCAATTAACAGAGATGGTATCCATAGTATTATCAAAAGAACAAAAAGATGCTTTAGAAAAAGCAGCCGCAATTGATGGTAGAAAATTAAGTGCTGCAATTAGATTTGGTGCTTTGAAATATTACAATGTTCTTGAAGGAATAGACCTTATTGAAGCAGATTAGGAGGAAAACATATGTGGAGAAAGTTCTACGAAGTCTATATAGACACGTCAAGTGAAAGTGAAAGTCATGAAGTTAGAGTAACCTCTCCATTTAGATCTGATTCAAATCCGTCATTGTACATTAACTTAAGTACAGGGCAGTTTAATGACTTCGGAGACGCTGATTTCAAAGGTGATCCAATCAATTGGTTAATGCTTGTACATGAAGCTTCTTATGAAGAAGCTTCAAGAATTGTAAAAACGTATACTCAAACGGGAAAACATCCATCTCCTCCATTGCAAGAAGAAGTGCTAGATTTTCATCAACAACTTCTTCAAAGCAAGAATACTTTAAACTACCTTTCCACTAGGGGAATAACTAAACAAATTATCGACGAATATATGATTGGGTATGATGGAGATAGAATCATCATACCAGTTATTATGTCAAATGGTATTTGCATAAATGCTAGGAAATATGATCCGAATAGTTCATCAAAAATGCTGCCATACCAAACTGGTTACGGGTCAGTAAAATTGTATCCCCTAGTGGATTATGATGCATCTCAACCAACATTTTTATGTGAAGGTGAATGGGATGCATTAGTTTTAAAAAGTTGGGGTTTTAATGCGCTTACAAATACTGGAGGTGCAAATACTTGGAAAAAAGAATGGTGCAATATATTAGGTACCAAGATATACATGTGCTATGATGGAGATGATGCTGGAAGAAAAGGAACAGAAAATGTAATTAGATATTTGGAAGGGTCTTCAAAATCTTTTGATGTGAAAATAGTTCCAATTCCTGAAGGAAAAGACATAACAGATTTATATAAAGAAGGGTATAATGAGAGCAGTTTTAAAAAATTAATTGAAAAAGCTGCTCCACCAAGTGCACAAAAGGAAGAAACTATTGTACAGTTACCTAGATTTGATTTGTGCACTTCAATAAATGCAGAAAATAAAGGTGTAATGTGCAGATTAGCGTTGAGGGTTGTTGGGTACGATAACAGTCCGTATAATGTTCCTGTTGAAATTATTAGCTCATGTAGTGGTTCTCAAGATTTTGCTTGGTGCACAAGTTGTCCCTTATTTTCAACATCTGAAAAAAGAATGTCTATTCGTCAAGATGAGTTTTTGTTAAAGTTATTAAAAATTACGGATGTTGCGCAATTAATTGTTTTAAAAAACTTACTCGGAATTCCGAGTAAATGCTGTATTGTTAAAATAAAAACAACTAAAAGCGTAAATATATATGAACTAATTGTAGCACCAGAGGTTGAACAGAGTGGAATGTCTAAATATGTACTTCAAGTTGCATTTGTAATAACAGATGATATATCTTCAAATACTTCATTTTATTTTGATGGGAAAATGATTCCATCTCCTTGGCTTCAGAAGACCATTTTGTTTCTAAATAGTGCAGAACCCGTACAACAACAACATCAAAATTTTAAAATGGATTCAGAAATTTTTAGAGAACTTTTCATTTTTCAGCAAGGCGATTTTACAATAAAAGAAAAACTTGCGGAAATACATAATGATTTTGAAAAAGTTACAGATATTATTGGCCGTCAAGATTTACTAACTAGTATTGATCTAACTTATCATAGCGTATTAAACTTTAAGTTACAAGGAAAACCTGTGGGTAAAGGATACGTAGAAATGCTCGTATTAGGCGATACGAGAACAGGAAAATCTGAAACAATTGAAGCAATGATGAAACATTTTCAACTAGGAGAAATTAGCACAGCTGAGAATACTTCGTTTAGTGGTCTTGTTGGTGGATTACAGCAACAAGGAGATAAAAGATGGTTTGTTACTTGGGGAAAATTGCCTCAAAACAATGGCAAACTATTTATTATAGATGAAGCAAGTGGCCTATCAAAAGAAGACATAGGTAATATGAGTGGTGTTAGGTCAAATGGAGTTGCAGAAATTACAAAAATTGTAACGGAAAGAACAAATGCAAAAACTAGATTAATTTGGCTATCCAATCCAAGACAAGGTACTGGATTAGATACAACTACATATGGTTGCTCTCTTATTAAAGAACTAATTGGAAATAATGAAGATATTGCACGCTTTGATTTTTGCGTATCTACTTCAAGAGAAGACGTAAGTCCTGAGTTAATAAATGCAAAAAGATCTTTTAAAGAAAATGCTCCTCTTAAATATTGCTCTGAAGCATGTAAATTACTTATCTTATGGGCTTGGTCTAGAACTCCTGAACAAATACATATTGATGAAGGTGCAGTTGATCTTATTTTAAAATATGCAATTGAGCAAGGGCAAAAATATTCTTCTTCAATTCCCCTAGTGGAAGGAGCGAATCAGCGTATTAAGTTAGCTAAATTAGCTGTAGCTATTGCGTGTAGATTGTTTTCAACTGAAGATGGAGAAAATGTGATTGTAAATAAAGAACATGTGCAGTTTGCATATGATTTTTTAACGGAAATATACGCTAAGAAATCTTTTGATTATGAAGGGTATAGTTTAAATCAAATAAAAAATATTAAAGTTGCAGAAAGTAAAGTAGATGTAATTGCGTCTTATTTAAAAGCACATCAACTTATTGATGCATTTAATGCACCTTTTGTTACATTTCAAACGCTGAAGGAACAATGTGGTTTAAAAGATGATGACTTTAAAGCATTATTTAAAGATCTCATTGACGCGAAAATGCTAGAAGAATATAGAAGGGGCGAATATATAAAAACAGCACCTTTATTAAAACTAATCAAAAAATTACGAGAGGATGAGAGAAATGATACCAACAAAGAAAGTTCAAACTTTGTATGAAAAAACAAAAAAAGAATTAAGGAAAGCTTTTCAAGAAGTTCAAGATAAAATAAACAATGGAGGTGATCGTCGTGAAAGTAACTAAGATATTTAATTTTTGTGCAGCACACAGATTAACCAACCATGATGGACTTTGTAGAAATGTTCATGGGCATAGTTATAAATTAGAAGTAACTATGTGGAATGATGATTTGATAGAAGCAAGTGAGCCTTCAAGCGAAGGAATGGTATTTGATTTTAATAAATTAAAAAAGCTAGTTGAGCCTATTGTTGCATTATTAGATCATTCACTTATTATATGGGACTCTCCAGATAATAAAGATCCACTAGATTTATCACTAAAATTATTGAATACTAAAACTTATTTGATGAAATGTAGATCAACAACAGAAAATTTATGCGTCGAAATATATGATAAAATTTTAAATGAAATGGACTCTCAACATATATTTGATTGCTATTTATCAAAAGTAAAAATATGGGAATCTGAATCTTCATGGGTAGAATATGAAGGAGAGTGGAGCCATTGAAATATAAAGTGAATCAAATATTTACTAGTTTACAAGGTGAAGGAATACATATGGGTAAAACGGCTAATTTTATACGATTAGCTGGGTGCAACTTATGTTGTAATTTTTGTGATACTTCGTTCAATACCTATAGCGAACTATCCACTAGGGAAATCATGGAATCTCTCGACGAAACAACGTTTATGACTGTAATAACTGGTGGAGAACCAACATTGCATGATTTAACAGAGCTTATTAATGAAATTAAAAAGAGCTTTCCTGAAATGATTGTTGCGTTAGAAACTAATGGAACTAATGAAACTGCTCAGTATGAAAAACTAGATTGGATCACGTGTAGTCCAAAAGAAGCAAATGATTATAAAATACATGCATTGTGCATTCCACATGAGTTAAAATATGTTGTTGATGAAAATATTGAACTTAAAAATATTGCTGCAGGAAAAGCTCCAATAGGGCATATCTGGTTACAACCAGATGGTAATAATATGCAAACAAGTTTTACAAAATGTGTTGAATTAGTAAAACAAAATAATACGTTAAGAGTAGGAATTCAAATGCACAAACTTTTGAATTTTGAGTAGAGGAGAATTAAAAAATGAGTGGATTTAAGAAAAAGAAAATTAAAAGAGCTGTTAGAATGTTATTAGAGAGCATTCCTTTAGAGAATGCTGATCGGGAAGGGCTATTAGATACTCCTTCTAGAGTTGCACGAATGTATGAAGAAATATATTGTGGTTATTTAATTGACCCACAATCATATTTAGAAAGACACTTTGAATCTGATGGATATCAGCAGATGATAATTGTAAGAGATATTCCAATATTTAGCACATGTGAACATCATCTTGCAACTTTTAGTGGGGTTTGTCATATTGGGTATATCCCTAGTGGAAGAGTTGTCGGTATTTCCAAATTAGCTAGAGTTGCAGAAGCATATTCAAGAAGACTTCAAATACAAGAGCGTTTAACAAAGCAAATAGCGGATTGTATTACTGAAGTATTAAAGCCTAAGGGTGTGATTGTTGTTATAAAAGCAGAGCATACTTGCATGACAATGAGAGGTATTAAGAAAGCAGGTGCGCTAACTGTAACTTCTGAAATCCAAGGTGTGTTTTTAGAACCTACTGCAAAAGCAGAATTTTATGAAAATTTGAAAATTTAAAGGAGTAAATTTTATGAACAGTTGTCCAAAATGTGGATCTACTTTAACGAAAGTAGTTGGAAAGCATATTACTACGCTTACTTGCAATGATGAATATAAAAAAGATTGCAAATGGTCTACAGATTACTATACTCAAAAATAGCATAAAAAAAAATAAAAAAAAACTATGAAAAACATTGATTTTTCATAGTTTTTAATATATAATATAAATATAAATAAAGAAAGGAGAATACGAAATGGAAAATTTTGAGCCTTGCGTTGGATGCGATGGAACAATTTGCAAAGGTTGTCCCAATGGTAAAAAGTGGAAATGAACTTTATTTGCGATAGTTGTAATTGTAGTATTGCAAAGGGATGTAGGTGTGCAGAATGTGGTAAGTTCTTTTGCTTAAATTGCTTAGAAATTTATGAAACTTTTTATCACTGCAGTGAATGTATTAAAAAATTAAAAAGGAAATAGCTTGGCAATGAATGAAAAATGTAAAACATGCAACAAAGAAGGAATGCTTATAAAATGTGCAATATGTAGTGGAATGTACTGCTCAACCTGTATAGAGTTTTACAACAGAAATACATTTTGTGCAAAATGTAAAAATAAAATACAAATGAAAGGAGGAAAATAAAATGGCAAGTGTAATGGAGTGTAAGAATGGAAAAGGATGCAAAGATTCAAGATTTTGCGTAGAAAAATTAAACCCAAGCCTAGTTAAGAAAATAATTGGTGGAAATGAATATTATGAATGTACAAAATCAATGTCAGAAATGAAAGCGTGTAAATTTTATAAATGAGGAGGATGTTCAATGCCAGTATATGTAGAACCTTGCAGTAATCCCAATTGTACACATGCTGCATTGCATGATTGCAGCATGTGCTACAAAGCATTTTGCTTATTGCATATCGAAAGAGTAAAAAGTACTTATTATTGCTTAACTTGCTATAACAAGTTAGATAAAAAATATTTGTAAGGAGTTTTAAAAATGGCTAAAACAGAATGTTATAGATGTAGCAGAGAATACACAGAAAAATGCCAGCAGTGTTTTGTAGAAACTTGTGACTTACATGGTCAAAAAATTGGTGGCAGATGGATATGTGATTGGTGTGATTACAATAATAAAATAAATTCAAAAAGGAGATGAATAATAATGGCACTTTACGCAATTAGGTGTGAAGGAAAAATAAATGTCAAGCAAAAAGATGGCACATATAAAGAAGAAACATGTGGTGCAATCTGTGGAGGCATTATATCAAAAAATGGAGATATTCAATATGCGTGTAGTACAAAAGGTTGTAACTGGACTAAAATTGTAAAAGCATAAAATGTAAAAAAGCAACTTTCCACTAGGGAAATTGAAAAATTTCAGGATCCCTAGTGGATATTGGAGAATACTCAAGTAAATCAAAGTTTATAGCCGAATTTAAATTTTCTAATTACATATTTATATGAAAACGTTATTTAAATTCGGCTATAACCATTATATAGAAGAAAATATTTTTTTATAAATATATGAAAAAACATTGATTTATATTGAAAAATATTATATAATAAATATATAAAAAACTAAGGAGGAAATGAAATTGGCATTTGTAAAGGACAAAATATTTTGGAAGGCTGTTAGAGATGTAGTAAAAATGGAAAGGCAAAATGGTATTCAAAAATGGGGTGATTTTGCAAGTTCTATGGAAAGATATGCTATTATGAAAGCAGAGGTTGAAGAAGCAGAAGATGAAATGAAAAATTTATTTGAAGAGTTGGAAAATTATTGGCAAAGTGTTAAAAACAATAAAAATGATTTTATGAAAGGAGACTTGGCAAAAATTGATGAAAAGTGTACATATTTGATTTCAGAAATTTTGCAAGTCATGGGATGTTGCTATGACAAGGAGTAGGCAAATGTATGCAATAAAAAATAATTTGCAGAAGTATCGCGTATGGAAGAAATTAACTCAAACTGAACTAGCTAAGTGTGTTGAAATATCTATCAATCAACTAAGAAAAATTGAGCATGATGGGTATTATCCTAAGTATATGATACGTCAAAAAATTTGTAACTATTTTGGAATATTGCAAACTCAAATGTTTTATAAGGGGGAATCTTAATGAAAGTATATTTAAGTGGAAGTACTCAGCAGGATAATCAAGGAGTTTTAAACTACGGTACGGAAGAGTACAGAATGCAGCAACTTGCTGATAAAGTAAAGTTGTTTATGGAGCAAGGCAAAGGTAACTTTGAAATATATAGAAATAATGGTAGCATGTCTTTGCAGCAAATAATAGAAGATTCAAATTCAAAAAGCCCAAATGTACATGTAGCCCTACATAGTAATGCTGGAGGAGGTCATGGAACAGAATGCTATTATAGCAATTATCCATCATTTTCGGCTTCATCTAAAAAATTAGCAGATTTAATTTATAATGCTGTTGCGACAATTACTGCTCAAAGTGATAGGGGATGCTTGGCAGATACAGTTTTATACAGCCATGGACTTGCAGAAACTAGAGATACTACTGCAGTTGCGTGCTTAATCGAAATTATGTTTCATGATAATGAAACTGATGTAAAAGATTATTTATCAAAAATAGACATAATAGCAAAAGCAATAGCAAAAGCTATTTATGCATATTTTGGAACTACCTATGCGGAAGAGTCCACTAGGGAAACTGAAAGGGATATCGCAGTTAAAAGAATAAAAGAAATATCAAAATATAGCGATACTTGGATTAAAGAATTTGACAAGCTAGCCCAAGAAGGATTAAACATTTGGGGCTTATTAAACAAATACAAAGGAGATAAATAGATGGCAGAGCAATTAGAACTTACAAAGTGTGTAGTATGCAATAGCAAAGTAAAATCAATTACAGATGAAGCAAAAAATGTTAAAGCATATTTTTGCACTAGTGAAAAGTGCAAATATTTTAAAAACGCTTTAAAAACAGTTTCCCTAGTGGATATTGACTCTATGATAGGGAATACAAAAGATGATGGCACAATACAAGAGTACGAAACTGGTGCTCATAAAAGTGTTCAAGAAGGGAAAGGAGCTTTTTATTTGATACCATATGAAGCTATGGAACGTTTAGCAAAAAGATTTGAAGAAGGTGCTGTTAAGTATGGTGCTAGGGATTTTGAAAAAGGTATTCCAGTTAGCGATTGTGTAAGTGCTGCTATGAGACATTTGATGAAATTTGCGTGTAATTACGATAAAGAAGATCATTTAGCAGCAGCATTATGGAACTTAAGCGTGGTTGCTTTTTATGAAGCAAAGCATGTTGGCAATGATATTATATTAGATTTGCCAAAATATAAGGAGGAGTCTAAATGAAATTAGCAAATATTGTTCCAGAAGCGCATTTAGAATTAAGTAAAAATATGCATATGGTATTAGCACATGAATTTATGACTAGGCCTCAATATGCGGAATATTATATAAAAAAATCTAGTGAAGGAGATGAAGTTATTTTAGACAATAGTGCTTATGAAAAGGGTTGCAGTATCAATGCGGCAACTCTAGCATTAATTGCAAAAGAGTTGAAACCTACTCATTTGATATTACCTGATAAAAGATTCGATCAAAAAGCAACTGTTGCTTTAGTAAAAGATTTTCAAAAAGTTGATGAACTAGCTTCTTTAAATTGTAAATTACTTGCAGTACCGCAAGGTAATGATTTAAAAAGTGTAGTTGCTTGTTATGAAGAATTAAGCAAATTACAATTTATAGATGGATTTGCTATTTATGAAGAAATTGGGCAAGTTACAAAATTGGGTGATGGCAGTAGAGCAGATTTTTGTAGTGCTTTACAACATTGGGAATTAATACATAAAGACTTTTATTATCACATGCTAGGATGTGAAGAAAATTTAAATAATACAAAGAGATTAGTAGAATTTCCTTGGATCAATAGTATTGATACTGCAAAAGCAGTAGTATATGGATTAAATGATATGGATATTTTGGATTCAAAAAATTATGAAAAATACCCACATAGGCCAAAAGATTATTTTGACATAAAAGAAATAGCACCAATGTGTATTCAAAACATTAGAACTTTAGAAAAGTGGCTAAATAATTCAAATGAAGAGGAGTGGAAAACTAATGTGTAGTATATCAGGAATTTTAAATGGAAGTAGTGATACTCCAAAACATTGGGAATTAATGAGTGAAATATTTAGAAATTTAATAGAAGTTGGTTCAAATAGAGGTAGAGATAGTGTTGGATTTTGTCAATTTAATGACAAATGTGCAAGTGTACTTAGGTTCAAAACTATCAAAAATATTGATTTTGACATAGATGAAATGCATGTTATTATAAACAATAGAGCAGAAGCTACAACTGAGTACATTAAAGAAAAAACATTTGAGGATATTCAACCTTTTACTTCAAAAAATTGGAGAGTAGTTCACAATGGAACAATAAGTAATGATAAGAAAATAGTTGAAAAATATCATTTAAAACCAAAAACTAAAATAGATACTGCAGTAATTCCACTAATGCTAGAAGAAGTTTTCGGAAATGAGTTTCCTGTAAATTCAGTAATAGAGTTTTTGCAAGAAGAATTAGTAGGGTCGTTTGCACTAGCAATTGTACATAAGTTATATCCAGATCAAATATTGCTAATGTGCAACTATAAGCCAATATACATAGGCTACTATCATCAATTAGATACTTGGGTATTTGCAACTCAACCAGAAGCTTTTAGTAGTGGAATTGCTACAATGCAACAGTGCAGTGTTCAAAAATTGCCTCCATACAGTAGTTGTTTACTAAAGCAAGGTTCACAACCCAAAGTTAAAAATTTGTTACCTAAAAAGAAAGTTAATGAAAAAAGAGCGATAGTAATATGCAGTGGTGGGTTAGATAGCACAGTTGCAGCAACTATAGCAAGTCAAAACTACAAAGAAGTAACTTTATTGCACTTTTTATACAAATGCAAAGCCGAATCAAAAGAAAAAGAAGCCGTAGTAAAAATTGCAGAGTATTTACGATGCAATGTTAAATTTATAAAAACTGATATTTTTAAAGAAATATTATCAAGTAGCTTAACTGATGTAGATAAAGAAATTACTCAAGGAGAAATTGGTATTGAATATGCTCACGAATGGATTTACTCTAGAAACCTGATCATGCTGAGTATTGCACTAGGCTATGCTGAAAAGAATAATTTTGATGTAATAATGCTAGGTAATAATTTAGAGGAAGAAAATAGTTATTCGGATAATTGTCAAGAATTTATAAGAAAATTTGGAGAGTTAATACCTAATAGCGTAAATTTAAACAAAAAAATTGAAATTGCAGAACCCGTAGGTAATTTAATGAAACATGAAATTGTAAAATTAGGCTTAGAAATTAATGCACCTTTGCATTTAAGTTGGAGTTGCTATGAAGGGAAAGAAGTACGTTGTGGCACATGCGGTCCTTGTAATCTTAGGAAAAAAGCATTCGCAATGAATGATAGGTTAGATTTAGTTCCGTATTCAGATTCAAAAATAATTTAGTAGGAGGAAATATGATTTGTAACAAATGTAAAGAAACAGAAAAATGCCTTAAAATAGATTCAGAAATATGCCCAAAGTGTAAAGTAATGGTTGTTGCCGAAAAACCAACTGGATTTGAATGCATTAGTAAGACTAAATTTAAAGGATATCAATATAATTTTTTAATGCAAGTTATTCGGAAGGTGCAAAATGAGTTATCCCTAGCGGATAGCTCGATTTATGCAACATATGCTATAAAAGCGCCATTAACAGCATGGAGTGCAGTAAGAGCAAAAAAGTGTTCTGAAATATTATTTGAAGAAATTAAAGCAGTAAAACCAAAAGTAATAATTGCTTTAGGTGCATCTGTAGGCAGATTATTTACTGGAAAATCTCAAGATGTACCCCAACTTAGAAAAGAACCAGTATTCCTTAGAGATCTTAAATGTTGGATTGTACCTACGTATGCTCCAGGAAGCATAACGTATAATTTAAGCATATTAAAAGATTTAGAAAATGATATCAGAAAAGCATTTCAATTAACTCAAGCGAAATTTCCACTAGGGAACAAGGTTGAAATCGGATTAGTAACATCTAAAAGTGTAAAAAGAAATAAAAAGATATTGGAGGCAATGTTGAAATGGAAGGGTAAAGATATATCATTTGATATAGAAACTGAAGGATTAGATTATTGTCAACACCAAGTTTTAGCATTAGGATTTGCTTGGGATGAAAGATATAGCTATACAATACCTCAAAATGTATTAGAAGACAAGGGTATTCAATGTTTGTTAGATCAATTTTTTCAAACTGAAAATATATTCATTGGTCAAAATGCGAAATTTGATGTTGGTTTCTTAAGATTTGATGCAGTATTTAAGAAAGTTGTAATACCACATGCAAGATATGATGAAGATACAATGTTAATGCATTACTGCCTTGATGAAAGAACTGGAACACATGGTTTAAAGAAATGGGCAATTGATTATTTTAACGCACCAGATTGGGAAAGTGATATTAAAAGATACCTTCCGAATAAAGAATCTTTATATAGTTTAATACCAGAAAATATCTTGCATAAATATTTGAAATTTGATGTACATTATACCCTACGAGGGTATCGTTTATTTAAAGAACTCATTAAATCAGAAGGTACTGAAATGTGCTATAAAAATGTATTGCTTCCCGTATCAAAAGCATTTACTGAAATTGAACTTGAAGGTGTTATGCTTGATGTTGATGCACTTAAGCAAAAAATGGCAGAAGCAAAACCAGAAATGGCAAGATTGTCAAATGAACTTTTAGAAGAAGCAACTAAAGTTGGTTGGAGCCCAGAAAAATATGTTGAAGTTACTGGAGCAAAAGAAGTGCCAAAGTTCTTTAATGTTAAATCAAGCAAACAAATGCAATGGGTTGCATATGATCTATGTGATATGCCAAAGTGGAATATGGGCAGAGATGGCTATAAAAAGAGTTGCTGCAAAGATGCAGTAGAAGTTTATAGATATAGGCATCCATTTTGGAAAAAACTACATGAGTATAAGCAAGTAGCAGATTTATTTGGAATATATGTTAAGGGTATGTTAGAAGCCGTCGATGGTGATGGAAAAATAAGACCTGATTTTTACTTAACTGGTACAGTAACTGGACGTATAAGTTGCCATTCGCCAAATCTTCAAAATTTACCTAGAAAATCTTTTGTCAAAAATATGTTCATAGTACCAGAAGATTGCGTTTGTGTAAATGTTGACTATAAAACACTAGAGGTTGTAGTTGCATCAATATTGTGTGGAGATGAAGTAATGCAACAACCATTTCTAGATGGGCAAGACTTTCACAACTTAAGTACAGAAGGTATTTTCAAAGATGATCTAGTTAACTTAAGAAACTGGACTTCCGCTAGGGAAACTGAGAAATTAATCGAGTATTGTAACAGACCAATAATGTCCGAAGTTCGAGAATACATAGTAAATGATTATTTGCTCAAGAGTGATTTTGATGGTGCAATGGCTCAAATATTTGATTACTTAAGATTTTTAAATAAATTTGTGATTTTTGGTGTGCTTTACGGTAGAAAAGCAAGAAGTTTAGCAGAAGGAGAGTTAAATTGTAGCGTATTAGAAGCTCAAAACTATATTGATCAATTTTTTATAAAGTTTCCAAAATTTGCTATATGGGCAAAAAATCAACAAGAAATGGCAGTAACTCAAGGGTACGTACAAACGGCATTTGGTTTTAAGCGCAGATGGAGTTCAATATCACAAGATGAAATTTATAGGATAGAAAACCAATCGATTAACACGCCTATACAAGGTACTGCAGCACAAATTACTTTGATGGCGTTAACAAAGTGCCATGAAGCGTTTAAAACAAATAAATATGGCAGAGTATTATTTACAGTACATGACTCAATTGTATTTGAAGTTAAAAAAGCATATTTAAATGCAAGTTTAGATTTAATACACAACATAATGGCAAAAATGCCAAAAGAGTTGAATACAAAATTGCCTCTAGTAGCAGAAATTGAAATAGGCAAAAATTATGGGGAACACATATTAGTAAAAAGGTCCCCTAGTGGAATTTGGGTAAATGCAAAAGATAAAGATAAAGAGCAATTTGAAAATTTAATGCTTAAATATTTAACAAATTATTAATGGATATAGTCGATTTAAATTAAACGAATTTCATAATTTTATATGAAAACGTTATTTAAATTCGACTATAACCATTATATAGAAAGCGTATAAAACCAAAAATAAATAACCCATATGGGTTATTTATTTGTTTATTTAAAATTCCATTTCTTCAAGAAATATTTCAAATTCTTCTATAAGTCTTTCTTTATTAAGTAATTTTTCAAAATATTTCCATTGACCAAATTCCCCAATGCTTTGAAAAATTTCTTCCCAATCTTTTTTATTTTGAAGGCAGTATTCTTTTAAAATTTCTTTACACTTTGTATTTTTCATTTTTTATATTCCTCCTTATTAAATAGGGTACCCTACATGGGTACCCTTTGTTATAGCCACTTACTAGACCATTTTGAATTGTGCTTGCGCATAAACCATTTTAATTTTGTTTTAAGTCTTTTAAATTTTAAATGTGTTTTAGTATACATAATGTTTACCTCCTTTTTAAAATAATTTATTTATTTATTATATTATTATTATATAATACTTGAGTGTAAAAATCAAGTGTTTTATATTAAAATAACATTAAAATAATATTAAGTAAGTTTAATATTTATTTTGTAAAAACCACTTGATTTTTGTTTCATTTTATTATATAATAATAATATAATAAATAAATAAAATTAATAAATAGGAGGTAACAAATATGTTACAAGAAAATTATAAAGATTTTATAAAAGCTTGCCCCCAATGCAATTATTTTGAAAATGATTTAAATATGCAAAATATTTTCAAAATAATTGTGCAAGAGGATAACATAATTAAACAAATTGAATTTACTAATTATAAAAAATGTGCTATTGGTGCAATTATAAATCAAATTGACAAATATGTATTAAGTGTTAATTTAGTTTTAACAACTAGGCATAAAAGTGCAATTGGTAAAATGGTAAGTTTTGTATTAAATTTATTTGGATATAAAGCAAAAAGTAGAGGCAATAGATGCATACCTATAACTTTAAATTCAAAATACGTTAAAGGTGGGGCTGTATATATAAAAACAATTACAGCAAAATATCAAATTGTTACAACAATTGAAAATTGTTAAAATTAAAATAACCCCAAGTGGGTTATTTTTTTTTTGCAAATATAGTCATTATATATAATGGATATAGCCCAATTAAAATAACCTAATTATATATTTATGTGAAATGGTAATTTTAAATCGACTATACAAAAAAAAAATAGCAACTATTTATATTAAAATAATATTAAGATATTTTAATGCTATTTTAATATAAAAACACTTGATTTTTGTTTCATTTTATTATATAATAATAATATAATAAATAAAATTAATAAATAGGAGGTAACAAAATGGCTAAAGTATTTGTAGATATGAAAGAAGTGTTTGATGGTTGTGACCAAGACTGTGCAACATATGCAGTTCAAATGAAGAAATGTAACCCAAAATCATTTATTGAAATAGCTTTTGATGATGGCAAAACAGTTGAGCAAAGATAATAAAAGAGGTCTTCGGACCTCTAGTTAATATAATTTTAATAAAACTTTTTTAAGAAAACACTTGATTTTTGAACAAAAGTATTATATAATAATATTATAATAAATAAATAAAAAAAAAAAATATTAGGGGGAACAAAAATGAAAAAATTTATAATTGAAACAACAGAAGGAAGAAAGTTTATAGAATTAGCACAAAGTAGAAAAAGTGCAAAAGAGGAATTTCAATATAGAACAGGTTTAACAATTGAAGATGTTGAACTAGTAGAAACAACAGCAAGTGCAGTTGATATAGAAAAAGGAAATTATGAATTATCAGAAGATGTAGTAGAGCTATTAGAAACTTTAGAAGAAGCAAATTGGGCAGAAGATGAAAAAGTAGAAGAAACAATACCAGAAATGGTTGAAAGTACTCAAAGAAAACTTGAAAGAATTACTTGGACTTTGCATAAAGAATTAGCCTTAAAAATAACTGTAAATTCGAAATCAAAAGTTCAATCAGATTTAGAAAGTGAAATGGCAAATACCGTAAGTATATTTTATGGAAATGAGTTTGAAGTAGAAATTGATAAAAACACTTTAGGAATTGTTTTTAGAACAACTTATTCAAACCAGTTAATTGATGCAAATTTCTTAAAAACTTTAAATGATATCAATTACACAATAATTGCAATAAATAAAGCAATTGAATTAGGTGCATTTGATAATGAAACAAAAGTAGTAACTGAAACAATAGGAGAAGGAGAAGCACAAATTAAAAACGTTGTTTCATATCACGAATGTGTTTTAAGATTTATCAAGTGCAACTTCAATGCAAGAATTGAAACATTAATATCAACTGGAACAGCTCAATTGGGTAAAAGTACTTACACACTTGTGTAGGAATTCCACTAGGGAAACTAATATGTGGTTTCCCTTAAAAATTTTTTAAATTATTTAATGAAAAACTATTGATTTATATTATATTATAATATATAATATAAATATAGAAAGTTAAGGAGGAAGAAAGTTGATTGAAAGGGAGTTTAACGTTTATTGTTTTGGTGTATCAAATAAAAAAGTTGGTGCTTGGTGCTTTACAATTTATGATAATTGTGGAGTAGCACAAATTTTAAAAAGAAATCGCAAGAAAAATGCAACTGAAAATGAAATGTGCTTAACTGCAATTGTACATGCACTGTCTTATTTGAAAGAAGGCGCAAATATTTCAATAATTGTTAACAATAAATTTATATATGATACTATTGAGCAAGGTTGGGCTAAAACTTGGCTCAGAAATGGTTGGAGAACTTCAACAACTAATAAAGAGGTTGAGCACAAAGAGCTATGGGCACAAGTAATTGCACTCATGTCTTTAGCAAATGAATGTACAGTAATGCATTCACAATGCATTGAGTATTCAGAAATGAGGGGTATGTTTGTAAGAGAAAGTGTTGAAAGAGCACTTTCTTATACAAATAAATTAGTACAGGAGGAAATAGAATGAGTGATTTGCTACCAAGTTATTATTTGCCAAAGCAAAAAAGTACAAATAAACAAATACGTGTAGCAGTTGGCAAATACGTTCAAAATTTAAGGGAAAGACTAGGGTGGAGTGTTGAAACGCTATGCTTAAAATTTGATACTCAAAAAGTGCTTTGGGAGCAATTTGAAAAAGGAATATGTTCCCTAGCGGACTTTGCAGATGAAGATGTAATATATTACCTGCAAGAAAATGTTAAAAAATTGGAGGGAAAAAGATGAAATTTAATGAAAAAATAATTGTAGGTGTAGCCGTTCTTAGTTTTTCAAGTATGTCTTTTAGTGGTATATTTGCAGGCAATAAGAAGTTACAAAAAGTTGAGGATGTGCCTAAAGAAAAAGCACAAGTAGTACACGTAGACAAAGTAAATGTAACAAAGAAAGCAACTGCTAAGCCAGAAGTTACACCAATACCAACTGTTAAGCAAGAAACAATAGCTGATAAATGCTTAAAAATAGCTCAAGAAAAACATGGGCAGTTACTTGTAAGTTTTTTAACTACAATTGATGAATTAAAATATGTTCAAACTGGGTATGATATATCCAAAGAAGATACTTTTACAGGACTATGGTGGTACCATGCTATTTCATTTAATGATGGTTCAAAAATAGTTGTAATATGCAAAGATAGTTCAGAAGGTCAAACAATTAGAAGTAGTGAGGTAAAATAATGGAAGAAAAGCAAATGGAGTACGTTGATTACTTTAGTGATTTAGAACTTAGAGATGTAGTTTCAAAGTTGCAAATAAAAATGCGCCAAATGAAAACAAATCAAAATGAAAGATTGATTGAGCTTGACATAAAACGCCAAGCTTTAGAAAAAGAGTTAAATCAAAAAGGGAGAAAATATGAACAAGATAAGAAAATAGTGTTACTTAATGGAAATGATGCTCAAAAAGCACAAAAACTCGCAGAGTTAAAAGTACTAGAGCGTACAATATTGAGTGTATGTAACGCAATGCTTAAGATTAGTGGTGAAATGATTACGATAAAAGAACTTGTTAAGTTTATGGATGAACTGGCAATATCCGCTAGGGAACATGGTATAGAAAACTAACGCTAAAATAGGAGGAAATCAAATGAAATTTGTACAAACTTATATAAGGGAAAAACATTCATATTTGAAAAGTGAAAAGAGCATAGAAACAACTAAACTAGAGAGATTTGAAAAGGAACTTGGTGACTTGATAAAAATGATACCGTGTGTTGAATTTGAAACTTCTATGCAAAAAACAATAAGTGATGAATTGCAAAAGAAAATGTGTGAAAAACAATTGCAAATTTTTGAAGTCAAAACTAGAATTGAGATGCTGATAGTTCAAATAGATTTAATACTTGACCTGCATAGCTTTATTTTAGAAAGATATACTTCTAAAAAGGCGAGACAAAATGCGAATAAAAAGATTAAAGGAGATAAAAATGATGTGTATAGCAGATGATTTAATAGTTTCAATGCAGTTTGAGAAAATGGGTAAAAAGACAGTTGTATGTCTTTGCAGGTTGATAAATGGTTTTGAAGTAGTTACAAGTGCAAGCTGTATCAGAGAAAAAGATTTTGATTTTAACGTAGGTAGCAAATTAGCTAGAGAAAGAGCAGCAGTAAAAATTGCAGAATTAGAAGCATACGCAGAACACAATGATGAATACCAAATTGGTTAGATATTTAGCACACAGTGCTTCATATAAATAAAAATATAAAAAGTATAAGGGAGAAATTAAAAAATGAAAAAGAAAATTATTAGTTTTGTAACAGCAGTAAGTTTAGTAGGTCTATTAGGTTCAAGTGTGTTTGCAGAAGATACTACACCTAATGCAACACCAACAACTACTTTAGAAGCAACCGTAACACCAGAAGTAACGCCAACAGCAATAGTTACACCAGAAACAACTGCTACTCCAGAAGTTACAGCAACAGTATCAAATACACCAACTGCTACTCCAGAAGTAACAAATAGTGCAACTGCTACTCCAGTAGCAACATCAACTGTAACAAACAATACTACAACAAATTATACTACAACAACAAATAATTATCACTACTATTATTCATATAGTAAAGTTGATAACCGTAACTACAGTACAAACATTACAGTTAACAACCATAACATAAATTATGGAAAACAAATAATTGCACAAGGTGGAATTGCAACAGTAAATACAACTTTAATTAATGGTGGAACTTTCACACAAAATATTAAAATTGCAGAAGGTAAAAATGTGATTCAGTTTAAAAAGAATGGACACAACTACAGAAGTGAGTTTTATGTATATGGTTCAGATCAGGAAATTAAGCACGTAAGAACAAAAAATGTGTATTTGTTATCACAAAACACAAAAGGAACAGGAAATTCAAAAACAAATGTAGTTGGAACTAGTGTAGTAACATCAACTTTGCCACAAAGTGAAGTTGTAACAACACTACCTACAACAGGAGAATCTTTTCCTACTGCTTCAGTTGCTGGAGGTATCTTAATAATGCTAGTTGGATTAGGTTTTGTGTTTAAGAACAAAATCTTAAACTAAAATTGGCAAACAAATATGTGAGTTTTAAATAACTCACATATTTTTTTTTTCGCTAAATCCGCTAGGGAACATGGAAGTTTTTATTTTTGAGTAATATACCAATAAATACTCAAAATAGTAATGGTTATAGCCGAATTAAAATATCTAAATTACATAAATATATGAAAACGTTTTTTATATTCGCCTATAACCATTATTATTTTGTTAAAAAATAAAAATAAAATAATATATGAAAAACTATTGATTTATATTGTAAAATATCATATAATATAATTATAAATAAAAATTATAAAGGAGTTAAGTTTATGAAAACAAATTGGAACTTAGAAAGTGAAATTTCATTCAAAAATGATCTTGAATGCACATCAGAAATGCTAAAAAGAATTGCTCAGTTAGATGCGAACACGCAAAAAATCCAAGATTCCCTAGTGGATATCGATCTAGTCAAGTGCATTCAAGAGGATGATTTATATTTTTTAACAGGAGGAAAATAAAGATGGATTTATTTAAAGGTACAGCAACATATTGTAAGTGCAGAAGAAAAAGAGTTTACGACAAACATACAGGTGGTTGTAGACAAGGGTATTGTGAAACTTGCGCATACTTCAAAGAGTGGAAAAAAGATAGAATTAAAATAGCAAAGCAAAGAGTTAAAAGATACAAAAACACAATTAGACCTTATGAAGGGAAGTGATTAGCGTGTCTAAAAATTACAGAATTGGTTCAAGATTTAGCTGTTGTGGGTATTATAAATCTTGCATGTTGCAAAACAAATGCGTATTTGGAGATCAATTTCATAGATTACAGGAGTGCTCCTTAGGTCAAAGATGTTTTGTAATCAAAGATGTTCAATTTTTAGAGTTTTATAAAAATTCAGTTATATCAAAATTAACAAAAGAAGAAATTAAAGAGTGGAAGGGTGTTAGTTTATTATGAGTCAAAAAGAGTTTGATAAAACATATAGTGTGTATGTTTTATACAGAAGAGGTGCAACAAAAGCTGAGTGTGATAATGCATTCAGCTTATGGCTAAAATTAGTTAAGAAATATAAGTTTTCTGAAACTCAATTTAGTAATGCATATGCACGTCAATACAGCACATCATCTTCAACAAATTCCGCTAGGGAAAATGAAAGTAAAAATTCCCGCAAGTATGAAGAAACAACATCAAGCTGGAGCAGTAGTCAAAAAGATGATTTCTACAAAAAAACATATGGGTTTTATGATGAAGGTTTCAAAGGGAACAATAATTATAGCAAACGAAAAGAGCAACAGCAAAAACAAGAGCAAGCTCACACATGGGCAACTCAAGCACAATATAGCTATATTTTAGCTATATGTCATGCTTTTGGCTTAGAACAACCACCAAGGTTCATAACCTATGATCAAGCTAGGCAGTTCTTAAATCATTGGGCAACTGTTTACGAAAACTTTATTAAATATAAAAACAGTTTTCATCAAAAATTTGGACATGAGTGGTATAAATAAGTTGTAAGGGTAAAGTATCTAAAATCTACTGTCAAAACAAAAAAAAAATTTTAAAGGAGATTAAAAACATGAAAAATGAATTAGCAATTTTTAAAAATGAGGCATTTGGAGAAATTAGAACAATTGAAGAAGGAAATCAAATCTGGTTTGCCGCAAATGATATATGTAAAATATTTGAAATTCAAAACACAAGTCAAGCAATTAGTCGCTTAGGCAAGGAAGACGTGCAAATTTCTAATATATATATGGTGGCAAAGACGCAATTTGTTGATATGATTTTCATTACAGAAACTGGCCTATATGAACTTGCGTTCACATCAAGAAAAGAAAATGCAAGAATGTTTACAAAATGGGTTGCAAATGAAGTTCTTCCATCAATTAGAAAAACGGGCATGTATGGCTTTAAACCAAAAACACTAGGTGCTACAATGGAAAGAAGATCTAGGTCATTTAAACTTAGCGTAAATGATTCTGATAATTTAGCACTTTCCAGAAAATTTTGGGGTAAAAGCTTTGATCAAATTGTTTTAGAAGCTTTATATACTCACAAAATTGAAGAACACGAGGAATATCCAAGAGATATAAAGTTAAAAGAGCATAACGTATCCATGAATGATAGTTCATTTCTTGAATTAACTGAGCTTTTTGGTAAAAATGCACTTGAAAAAGTGTTTAAATCATATATTTACTCAAAAGATAACATAATTGATTTCTCAAAATATATACGTACTGCTCAAGGTTGCTTGCATGTATCATCAAAACAAAATCAGTTAAGATAATGCTCTTAAATACGGCTTAAAATATGTTTTAAGCCGTATTTATTTTGTGTTTTTAAATTCTTAGATTTCTAATTAAAATTTAATCGGAAAATTAAAATTTAAATTTGGTGGTTTTAAGTTACGTTTAAAACCCATTTATATGTAAATATATGTAAATATCCGTTCCCTATAACCCGTATAAATCGTATGTTTCTGCATGTTCATTTTGTAAAAAATAACCGTGCAAAATAGTAATGGTTATAGCCGAATATAGGCCTTCGGTTTTCATATTTATATGGAATGGAAATTTAAATTCGGCTATAAATAGGGCATATAAAAAAATTCCTATAACCTTACGTAATCGTAGGTTATAGGGTGCTCCATTTCCATTAAATTTTCCGTGTTTGATCGCTTTCCGCTAGGGAATCTTTTGTCTTTTTTGCGTCTTTTTTATTTATTTTGATGTAGGTTTTTTAAAGATCATAAAACCTTTAGGTTTTTTAAAGGTCATAAAATCACCTAATCTCTTGGGTTTTGCGGTAGTTTCATTATGTTCTTTAAGTTCACTCATGCTTAAAATTCTAAGAGCTTTAGATAAACTAATGTTGTATTCTACTGCAAACTTTTTAAGAAGTTCATAATCTTGCATTTTAAATTGAATAGTGCATGTAACTTCAGCACTCTTAGGTTGATCATACATTTGCTTTAATTTTTTTAAATTTTCCATTCTAATCATCTCCCTTTATTATGTTTTTTAATTGCACGTATGCTTAAAAGCCTAATAGCATGTGATAAACTTATGCAATGTTCATGTGCAAATTTCTTTAGCAAAGAATGTTCTTCTTCGTTAAACTGAGCAGTACATACAATTGCATCTTTAATTTCCTTTAATTTCTTTAGATTTTCTAGATTTTCCATGTAATCTCTCCTTTCCACTAGGGATCATATTTTTACTTAGTTTATATGATATGGTATGTTATATATTATATATTAAGAAGGGAATTATTTCAATGGATTTATTGGATTTTCTATATTTTTTTTTTAGTTTATATGATCATATTTTTACTTATTTTATATGGAATTTATTACTGATTAAGTATTATATATATTTGAAGGGAATAAATTTCAATGGATTTATTGGATTTTATTGGATTTTATTGGATTTTCTATATTTTTTTTTTAGATGTGAAAACCCTATAACCCGTATAGATAGTATGTTTTTGAAAATTTCTAGGGCGGTATGGTTCAACGAAAAAAGCTCCAAACGCACGTACCATATAAAGTGAATGGAAATGGAACAAAATGAGTGAAAAACAATGAAAATATATCTGATATTATTCAACCAAAAAAAATCAAAAGGAATACCTGGTATCTCTTTGTAATATAGGTATATAAAAACATCATTATTAGGGGAAAAATAAAGGATAATAATAAAATATAATATAATAAATATATATATATAGAAATATATAGAAATATATAGAAATATAAAAAACAATGAAAAACAATGAAAATATATCTGATATTATTCAATCTAGATGATCTCATCAATAATGGGTTTGCTCTTTTTTTTAGTCATTATGAATAATATCTAAATAAAAATAAGTAAAAACTATAGTTAATTTTATTTTTTATTCAAGATGTATATGATATTTATGTATAAATACCATATAATTACTAGTAATAATCTATTAAATACCATATAAAATATTTGATTTTCACCACCAATCCATAATTTTTAAAATCGATCTTGCGCTTTTTTGGTTGGCCCATTCCGCCCTATAAAAAATTCCATATAATCTCTTTTTTTTAATTTAAATACCCATTGATTTTATATCGAAAATCCTATATAATATAAATATAAATTAAATATAAAATTAAAAATTTAAAGAAAACGTATTTTACTTGAGAATATATTGTATTTTCAAGTGATAACCCGTAGTAACCATATAAAATATTTAATTTAAGGGTAATAAGCCCGTAATTTAAGGGTAATAAACCCGTAATAACGTGTAATAACCATATAAAAATTTAAAAAAGGAGGAAAACAGATGCTTACGAATACAGTAGCGTGCAATTTTAAAGAAGAAGAGTGGTATAGGTTCGAAAAGTTGAAAAAACATTATCATAGCCCATCTCAAACTTTTTTAATTAAGCTAGCCTTGAACGAACTTTATGAAAAAACGTTCCCTAGCGGAAAGGACGGTTTAAGTGAAGAAATTAAATGAAGTGGAAATATGTGTTAAGTTAAATGAAGTTGTGTGGAAAAAATTAAGAAGGTTGAAAAAGCATTACCATAAAAAATATATTGATATTGTAGAGGATGCATGGATTGAGGGGTGTATTAATTATAGTTTTGTTGTTCCGACAGGTCCTCAAAAAGAAATTTCTTTTTTTATAAACAGTGATTTCTTGCTTATTATTAAAATACGTTTTGGAGAAGATGCTATACGGCGCATTTTGTATGCGTATGCCGAAACACAACTAGATCCAGAACCATGGGAGGTTTAAAATGAAAGATTTACTAATTAGCAATTATGATGAATTATATGTGATTTTAGAGAAAGCTTCAAAAGTATTTGGTGTGAAGTACGTTGAATCTTTTGAAAAGATTAATTTGATATTAAAGTACTTTGAAAACATGGCAACTAGGAATCCTGATATGCATGAAAAGATATCTTTGGATATTATGAAAGAAATTGCAGGGGAGTCGTATGTAGAAACTCCTCTTACTTTTAAGAGTAAGTGGCAAGAGTTTTTACGTTGGTATCATAAAGATAAAGAAGTAATAAGTAACAAAATGCCTTATTGTGTATTTTTAGAAAAAATGATACTTAAAAAATGGATCGCATCTGAAAGTGATATGCTGAGTCAATTAACGCAGCAGTTTGAAATAGAAAAGATTGCTATGTCAAGCTATACATGTACGTTTGAAGCTATGGTGAGTTGGTTTGCAACTCAAACTAATTATCCTAGCCTACTACATGTTGTACATGCATTCGTAAAGTCCCATGAGGTAGAAATAATAAGTATGTGGACTGAATTGCAACTTTATAAAGATATGCCTAGTGAATTAGTTGTTAAGAGAAGAGTAGCTCATGAGGGGTATCCATTGAGTTGGAAGTGGCTATATACTCCAAGGAATTAAAAATTAAAATAAAAAGGAAGTTTTAAAAATTATATTAAAATTTCCTTTTTATTTTATGGAATACGCGTTTTATATATCGAAAGGTGTAAAAGTATACCCCAATAAAAACGTACCTTTAAATACGTAAATAAACCCGATTTTTAAATTTTTAAATTTCCTTGTTCCCTAGCGGATATCCCTTGATTTAGGCCGCAAAGTATTATATAATTAAATTAAAAGGAGGTATAAATATGCCATCTATTAATGTAAGGACTATTCATCATAGTGCTGCTGTTGTTGCTGCTAATGGAACGGATGCTGTTTTGAATGCTAGTGTTGGTGTTAATTTAGCATCACTAATGGTATACATCAGTGGCACTAGTGCTACACGAACAGTTGAGTTTAAAGGGAGTTTGGATGGGACTAATTTTGTAACTATTATGGGTCAGAAAATAGCTGATCTTACATTAGCAATATCTACAACATCTTCTGGAGAAGTTTGGCGGTTTAATGTTGCGGGATTAAAGAAATTTAGAGCAGATTTAACAGCAGTTGCAGGAGGTAATGTAACAATTGTATCTGAAGCTACACCAATTGCAAATTCTGTTAATACATCTTTTAGTTCAATTGCTGATGGTAGTGATGTGACATTTGGCGCAAAGACAGACGCTAGAAATACAGCAACTGATGCTACCTCTGTTACTGCAATGCAAGTATTAAAAGAAATGTCTTATATGCTGCAAACTAAGGAAAAACCATTTAAGGTAAGTGCATATTTTTCTAGACCTGCAGATGCAAATGCATATACAACATTAGATGCAATTACAAATTCAACTTCTGCTCCTGCAATAATGACAATTGATCTTGCAACATCTGGCGTAATTGCAGGGGATATAATTGCAATTACAAATGCTAGAGTACTGGAAACCACAAAATTAAGTGGAGCAAGTGTTAATGTTTGGATATTACCCGCAACATTTACAGCAACTAATGACAATGCTGAGCTTGCTTTGTCAGATGCAGAAAATCAAATTGGCGGAATTGTAGTTCCTTGCTTAAATTTATATACTGCATTAAATAATAGCAGAATGGTTAGTGACTCAGGGTTGTGGTTATTAAATATCCCTAGTGGAACTAGTATTTTTATTGCTCTACAAGCTGCAAGTAATTTTACTCCTGGAAACAATGCACGCTATGATGTAATAATAGAAGGTGTGATCTTAAAATGAGTATAGTTTTATTAGCACCTAAAAATAAAAAAACATGGCTAGAAAAATTAAATGTTGTATCCGCCTTTTTAGATACAGCTGAAACAAAGTATGCAAAAAGTCGTAATCTTTGGATACAAATAATTCGAGATAGCGACGCAGCAACTATGGATGTTGGGTATGACTCGACATCTAGAGCGGCAGCACTTGCTTGGAGTGCCGGAACTAGTAGTTATAAATGCAAAAGATATAATCAAATAGCAGGTAAAGCAGACATAACAATTAGTTCCTCAGCCGATCAAGAATTAATAATTACAGGTGACGCATGGGTTAATAATACAGCAAAATATTGTCTATTTGAGCCATCTAAGTCGACATTATCGGTTATGGATATACCACTTAGTGTTAATGGTAGGATGAAAAATAAGGCACTAACTACATATATTATTCAAAAAGATGATAAAAGTGCGGTAACTGGCTATACTAGTGATTATGTATTTCCCATAAAATGTTCAGCGGGGTCACAAGATTTCGGATGGACTAATTTATCTAACATATATTGGTATCTTGCAGGGGGTAGTAGTAGCACAAATGCAAGACCTGGCGCAACATTATCGGCAGGAGTAAGCTATTCGTTTGGTACCAATATGCAGGATACCAATATAATTTTATCCTCAAATCTTACGTATAAGGTATTTATCGGAAATACAGTTGATTTTCCAAGACTATCTTACTATTTATCGTTACATAACTGTGATTGTATGGGGGATGTTGCTAATTTACCACGAGTAAATTATCGACTAAATATTTATAGCAATGAAAGACTTACTGGTCTTGTTGATAATTTACCACCAGTATCATATTATTTATTTTTAAGTAACTCGTACAATATTTCTGGTAATTTGTCAAATGCGCCTACACCTAATAATACTGCATACTTATCTTTATGCGCAGCATCGGGCATATATCATGCAAATGCAGCATGTCCATTAATACATTTGGAATCAACATCAATGTCCGCAAATGATACCGATCAAACTTTAATTTATCTTGCTGCAAATACGACAGTTGTATCAGGGGGAATATTATATATCAAAAATAATCGTACATCTGCAAGTGATGCAGCGGTCGCAAGTCTGGCAGGCAAATTTACAATAACTTATGTTTAAGGAGGGAATAAAAATGTCATATTTTTTAGTTTTTGATACCGAAACCATTGCAAATGAAACAATGGCAGGAATATCCGCATTAATACATGGTCGTACTTGGGATACCCCAATTTATAATGTATATGTGGATAAGTGGTGGGCAGAATCACCACAAGATCAGACACCACCACGTTTCCCACAAACTTGGGATCTATGCGCAGAGTTTAGGCAGGATTTGGAAGAAACTTGGTTTCAGAATCCGAACCCAGAAGACCCACCAGAATATCCATAGTTTATGAAAAAAAAAAGATTTAAAATTCCCATTGATTTTTAATGGAAAGTATTATATAATATAATTAAGGATTTTTATTTTCTATTTCATAAATGTGCATTACATTTGTTTTATATTTTTCATTGACTTGACTTCCTATTGAGAGGAGATTATTGTATGGATATCGAGATTGCAAGGCACATTAAAACATGCCCAATATGTAAGTTGAAGTGCCTTGATGAGCTGAATGGTGCTCTGTGTGAAGGCGTTTCAGAAATGCAAGTGTATAAAGTGTTTTTAGCATCCACCAGTATTACTATGACACAATTGTACGCACATAAAACGAAACTACCATTACTCGTATCTGATAATCTTCTAAGCATAATTATCACAAAATGGCAAGCGTATCAAGCGGATAACAGTTTTGAAGTAACAAGTCTTGAAAAACAAATTGCTGAAAAAGCAATTAGCATGAAAGAAACAAAGGATTTAGTAGCTAGTGTAATATGGGAAGAAGCAATACCAGTAGCACTTAATAGATTAATTGAATTAGTTGCAAATCAAACTATCAAGGCCATTGATTTATCTCGCATTGTAGAGTTGCTCATCAGATGTGGCATATCTATCTCACCTGAAACGTCACAACAGACTCTTGCGGATATTAGAAAAACCAAGTTCCCTAGCGGAAGTTCGGCAATATCAATGGATACTACATTATCGAATTTGATTAATTTGAATGAAAGAATTCAAAGTGCAGGTAGTTAAAAAACATATTTCTTTACCAGACACTTATTTGCTTAAACCTAGTGCAGATTTATTTAGAGATCAATTAGAAAATATGACATCTGAGCAAAGAAGACTTGTTACATTGCAAAATCCAGTTTTGTTTGGGGAGTACTATATTAAACCTTATACACGCAAGTGGAATACTGAGACTGCTGATCATCAGTATCTTATGTTAGAGAAGATGATGGAGCATAAGCACATAGTAATACATGTGCCTATTGAGCATGCTAAGAGTACTTGGTTTTCATTAGTGGTACCTTTGTGGCTAATGTGTAGGGATAGAAATACTCAAGGTGCAATTATTTCAAATACATCAAGACAAGCAGAAGGTTTTTTAGCAAGTATTAAATGGCACATTGAACATAACTTTAGATTCAAAGCAGATTTCGGAGATTTAATTAGACCTAAAGTTAAAGGTAAATGGACAGAAAGTCAAATTATGATTGAACGTGATGAAGAACAACAGTCAAAAGATCCAACAATTTTAGCAATTGGTGTTGGATGTGCGCTATTAGGTGCAAGACTTGATTGGGTAATAGCGGATGATATTTTAGATTTATCAAATACACAATCTGAAATTTTAAGGAAAAAAGTTGAAGATTGGTGGATGGAAATTGTTGATTCAAGAATAGTTGAAGATGGTCGGAAAATAGTTTTAGGAACTCTTCAGCATATTAAAGATTTATTGTGTCACTTAAGTGATTTAGAAGATTTTTATTATATACACTTGTGTGCACTTGATGAAAATATGAATAGTTTATGGCCAAATCTTTGGTCTGTTGATAGAATATTAGATAAAAAAAGAACAATGGGTACTATAAGATGGAAAAAGTGTTTGCAGAATGATCGGAAGAGTGCAAGTGCAAGAATGCTTGATGTGAATTGGCTAAATTATTGGACAACTATTTTACCTTTGAATAGATTACGTATTTTTATTGGAGTTGATCCAGCTATATGCGATGATAGAACAACTGCAGAAAGCAAGCAGCAAGATAAATTTGGATTAGTTGTTGTTGCTTGGGATGGGTATAAAGCATATTTAATTGAAGAGTATGCTGAGTGGCTAACTTTTCCACAACAATTGAAATTAATTGCTCAGTATAATGAAAAATATGCTCCATTTAAGATAGGTATTGAGAGTGTTCAATTTCAAAAAGCACTTGCTCAACAAGCACAATTGCTTAGAGGATTGCCTCCAGTGATACCTGTACCTGTTGGTACTCAATCTAAGGCAACTCGAATTGAGGCATTTAGTGTGTATGTTGAAAATAAAACATTTTGGATCAATGCAAAGCATCAGTTGTTTGTAGAAGAGTGGATAGATTTTGAGCCAGGATGCAAGAGTCCAAATATTTTAGATGCATGCGTTGTTGCTATGATAATGATAAAAGCATGTGGCCATATTAGAGATGTAAAATTTGTAACAAATAATATTGCGCAAGCAGATTGGTAGGAGAGTTTAAAATGAACAAAGAAATTATGGAAAAATTAAGATTGATGAAAGAAATTGATAATTTAAATGGTGTAATAACTTATATGCAACCTAACAAAAAGCAAAATTTTGTACTGCAATATATGAAAAAGATTAAAAATGACTTATTTGCTGAAGCACAAGAGATTGCTAAAAAAGAATTACAAGCAACTCAATGTACCTTAGAAAGTACAGTTGTAGATATGGATGAAAAACATAAGCAAGTAACTATAGATGATATTCTTACAAAACATGATACAATTGGAATAAAGAAAGTTAGTATTTAAGGGGTGATTTAAATGTCAGTAACAGCATACATGTATGGAAAAGCAATTCAAGCAATTTTAAGTAAAAAGATTGATTGGGTAAACGATGCTATTAAAGTAGCTCTTTGTGATAGCGGATATGTACCTGATCAAGATGTACATGACTACTTTAATGACATCACACATGAGTTAGCAAATGGAAATGGATATGCATCTGGAGGTGCTTTGTTACCTACACCAACACTTGGATACGCAAGTTTGACAAATGTGACTAAATTGAGTGGAAGTTCTGTTGTGTGGTCTGCTCCATCAACGTTTACTGCAAGGTATGCGATCATATATAATAGCACTCCAGGAAGTGATGCAACAAATCCACTAATTGGATATGTTGATTTTGGAGAAGATAAACCATGCGTTACTGGAACATTTACTATTACTTGGAATGCTGCAGGAATATTTACCTTTACAGTTTAAATTAAGGAGTTGAGATTATGCCATCACTAAACTTACAACCAGATGCTACTATAGGAAAAGATACATATGTAGATGCTGCAACAAATTATGGCACTGCAACATATATGTATGCTGGTCATGGAAGTGCTCGTAAGTTAAGTGCATATCTTGAGTTTGATTTAAGTAGCATTATTGGAATAGGTGCAATTATTGATACTGCAGTATTGAGTCTATATAGGCACTATTATGGAAGTAATGTGACGCTATATGTAAAAGCTTGTACTAGTAGTTGGACTGAATTAGGCTTAGTTTTAGCAAATAGCCCAACACTAGATGCTACAAAGTATGATGAACATGCATTAGGAACAGGATATGATGATTGGCCTTCATGGAACATAAAAGATTTAGTACAAAGAATAGCTAGTGGTTCTTTATCAAACTATGGCTTTACTATTCAAGGAGACTCTGTTGCAGATTTAAAAGAGTATTTTAGAACATCTGATTACACAAATACGCCATATCGTCCAAAATTAGATATAACATATCATACGGTAGTTAATTCTACGCTTGAATCTCCAGTAACAAATATTTCAGTAGAAGCAAAAGCGCCTAGTGTTTCGGTCGACGTAAGTATTTCATGTTCCCTAGCGGATATTGGCGTAAATGCATTAGTACCTGTTGTTGAAAATATAAGTTACGCTACTGAAAAAACCTTTAGTGTTTCAAGAAAAATGAATTTTCAAACTGCAGAGCGTAATTTAAGTTTTGTAGTATCTGATAAGAGGAAGTGATATTTGATGGATGTGTTTTATAAACAGCCTAGTGAAGCGTTTGCAATTAGCTTAGATTTTACAAATACGCTTTCTACAACTGAAACAATTTCAAGTTATATTGTTGTTGCTATTTTAGCAGGAGCAGTTGTTACAAGTACTGTAATTGCAAGTAGTACAAATACAACTAAAACAGTATTAATAAGAGTTCAAGCTGGAACAACGGATTGTAATTATAAAATAACTACAATGATTGTAACTAGCTTAGGAAATATTTTTGAACATGATATAATGATGAAAGTACATGAAATTTAAGGGGGTTTTATTATGAATTATGGTGAAATAGTTAGAAGTGATAATTTACAGATAGGTACAATTGCATTTAGTCCTTGGTATAATGATTCAGAGGGTATTAAAGATGCGTTGTTTATGATACAAAATGATCAAATGTGCGATATTATTTTATATAGAAGAGATGATGAATTAAAAGAAGATGTTGGTACAGTAATATTTGCGCTTCCTGTTGGGGTAGTTGGTCAATATACTTCACATCAAATGAATCAGAGAGTTGGATATTCATTTAGAGTTGGGGTAAGAAATACTGGAGGTGCTATTATGAATAATTTAAAACTTAGGTGTCAATTATTTTCAGATTAATTAGTAAAATATGTGTAAGGAGGTGAGTTAATGGCTGCAATGCAAGGAGAATTAGGGTCAACAGGTCGAAGTTGGAGTAGTATATTTCAATACGCATTAACAACTGATGAGTATTTGCAAAAAATGACTTGGCCTAATGATATAGCAGTGTATTCAAAAATGAGTAGAAGTGATGCTCAAATAAAGGCAATGCTATTATTGCTTGAGTTACCTATTAGATCAACTGCTTGGTTCTTAAAACCAGCAGATGATAGTGCACAAGCAAAGAAAAATGCTGATTTTATAGAAGATGCGTTGTTTACAGGACCTCCAACAGGAATGCAATTTCATTTCGAAGATTTCATAAAGAATGCTTGCTCAATGTTTACGTATGGGCATGCTGTATTTGAGAAAGTGTTTGAAGTAAAAGATAGTTTTCTTAAGTGGAAAAAGTTTGCTATTAGGCCAGTAAGTACAATTTATGATTTATTGTATAATGAAGTTGGAGATTTATCAAGCATACAGCAGTACAATATTCAACAAGGGTGGCAAATAATTGATATTCCTTTGGAAAAAGCAATAATATTTTCTCATGATATTCAAGATGGAGATTATAGAGGTCGTAGTGTTTTAAGAGCAGCTTATAAGCATTGGGTAATTAAAGACTTTTTATATAAAATAACAAATATTGGGCTAGAACGTAATATGGTTGGTACTCCAGTAATTAACTTACCACCAAATTATACAAATGATGAATTTGAATTAGCTAAAAAAATTGTAACAAACTTGCGCAGTAGTGAGTATGGTGGAGTTATCTTACCAGATGGATTTTTATTAGATATTTTTGAAGGTAAAAGAACATTGTTAGACGCATTGCCATTTATTGAGTATCAAGATACTCAATTGAGCCGTAGTATTTTAGCGCAATTTTTAAATTTAGGTTCAACTGGTGTTGGAAGCTTTGCTTTAAGTTCTGATCAAACAGATTTATTTTTAATGATGTTGAATGCAAGTGCAAAATACATTGCAAATAATATAAACTCAAATGCAATACCTCAATTAGTGCAATATAACTTTAATAGTGATTTGTACCCTACATTGTGTTTTAAACCCCTAGGGGATTCTAAATTATTAGAAACACTTAAATTGATGGTGGATGGTAAAATAATTTTACCAGATGAGAATTTAGAAGAGTTCGTAAGAGAGATGCTAGAACTTCCAGAAAAAGCGGATGAACCTTACATGTTCCCTAGCGGAAGTAGTGCAACTGATACTGGAGTTGATCCAAATGAGTTAAAAGTTGAAAAAGGATCTACTGGTCAAGGAGTTAATAAAGCAAAAGATCAGAAACAAATAGATGATGACGCATTAAAAACAAAGCAAAATGAAACTGCTAGTGTAAAACAACAAGATTTAAAGGCAACTACTGAACCAAAAAAATTATCTGAGGTTACAAATAAAGTTGATTGGGCACAAGTTGATAAAGATTTTAGTACACTAGAAGGAATGTTTAAGCAAGGTGGAAGAGATATTGTTGAAAAACAACTTAAAGATTTTGCAAATAGAGTATCGAAAGTTGCACTGCAAGATATTGCAGCAGTACAAATTGGCTTTAAAGGGCAGATGACTACATTTGTTAAAGAAATGTATACTCGTGCATTTAAGACAGGTGTTGTACAAATGCAAAATGAATTAGGAACTAATGAAATACCAAAACTTGATGATAAAGTATTAACCGCAAAGGCAAGCATTGTTGCAAATAATATATCAGAAAGAGTTAAAACAAAATACTTGAGTGAGTATATGTTACAAAAAGGTGTTGAAGGTGATCCAGAAATACAATCAAAAAATGCATTGAAAGCAATTTTAGGGTAGGTGAATTATGTTTTTAAAATTAGTAGATGAAATAGTTACAATGATACTTTCTGAAACAGATGGGTACGATACTATACTTGAGGACAACTTAGGTGGAGTAAGTACTATGATGAACTTAGGTAGAGATAGAACAGCTATTGCTACTTGCAAGAAAGTAGAGTACTCTGCTATTTTGGATAAGAGAACATGCCCACTTTGTAAATTTTTAGATGGTCAAGTATTTGAAGTTAACTCTCCAGAATATTTTAAATACATGCCAAGAGTACATGAAAGGTGTAGGTGTATTTATGTATATGTTGGTCAAGAAGAAGTAAATCCACCAGACATAAAAATTAAGAAACCAGATGCTGAAATGCTTAAGACTCATGGTCATTTAATAGGAACTCCAGAGACACCAGTTAGTGAAACAGCTTCATTAATCAAATCAATGTTTGTACATGGCTTAGTGGTTGAAGCGTTGAAATCCACTAGGGAACAAGATAAAACAAATCCAGTGACTAATCCGGAAGATAATCAAAATACAAGTGAAAATCCAGCATAATAGTAATGGGTATAGTCGATTTTAAATTCTTTAATTACATATTTATATGAAAACCAAATTTAAAATGGGCTATATCCATTAGATAGAAGAGTAGAAAAGAAAAAATTTCAAGTTCCCTAGTGGATATTGCAGAAAGGAGGAAAGCAGATGCCTTATACACAAGCAAATATGCCAGATGCAGTAAAGAAGTTACCAAGCAAAGCACAAAGCATATGGGTTGCAGCATTTAATGAAGCATTTAAAGCTAAAAAGTCTGAACAAGAGTGCAACATGATTGCTTGGGGTGCAGTTAAGAATGCCGGTTTTAAACAAAATGCAAAAGGTACATGGTCAATGGCTGAAGGTCCTTTTAACTATGCAATGAGATGCTCTGATAATTTAACTTCAGGAAGAGCTATTGAAATTATGAGAACTGGTCAATGGGACCATCCAAGATATGGTACTTTTCAAATTACTCAAGATGATTTGCAAGATTTTGTAAAGCATTTTGATGAGCGTGTTAGAGGAATAGATATTTCTTTTGATCTTGAGCATGGAGAAACTGTACATGCTGGAGCTTCTGTTGGATGGGTGAAAAAGCTTTCAGTAGAAAATAACAGTTTAATGGCAACAGTTGAATGGACTGAATTAGGAACTCAAAAGATAAAAGATGGTGAATATCGATATTTTAGCCCAGAATTTACATTCTCATACAAGAATGCAGAAACTGGCGTGGTGTATACAAATGTATTGCTTGGTGGTTCTTTAACCAACAGGCCTTTCATAAAGGAAATGCAACCCGTATTGCTTTCAGAAGAAGTGTACAAGGAGACACTTAGCTTTGCGGAACCAATAAATAATAAGGAGGATGAAGTTACTATGAATAAAGAATTATTGAAAGCACTTAAGCTTTCTGAAACAGCTACTCAAGTTGAAGTAGATGCTGCTGTTGAAAAACAAATAGCTGATTCAATTAAATTAGCAGAAAAGGTAGTTGAAGTTGAGAAAAATTTAACAAAAGCTACTGAGGATTTAGCAGCAAAAACAACTGAAGTGGTTGCATTAACTGAACAAGTTAACACACTTACAGCATCTAAAACAACTACAGAACAGGAAAATATTAAATTAGCAGAAAGAGTAAAATCAATTGAATCTTCATTAACAGAAACTACTTGGAACTCAATTGCTGCAAAATATTTAAGTGAGGGTAAAATGACTCCAGCAATGGCTGAAAAGTTTAAAGCATCATATCTTAAAGATGCAGAAACAACTTTGGCACTTATGGAAACTTTACAACCAGCAGTTGACCTTAGTGAAAAAGGAACTGCTAAAGGAAAAGGTGAAGTTACTAATTTAAAATTGTTTGAAGCAAAAATTGCAGAAATTGTAAAAGATAGAAAAGTTGGGTATCAAGAAGCAGTAGTTTTAGCTGAGATTGAAAACCCAGAATTGTTTAAATTATTTGATGCTGAAAGGAGAGGTCTATAATGGTTGGAGAACATGGCATTCTTATGAAAAGTTTTGAAGCGTCAACAGATATGAGTACTGCAGGTCAATATAGATTTGTTAAAATGGCATCTGCAACTACTATTGCATTGTGTGGAGATGGAGAATTAGCTATTGGTATTTTACAAAACAATCCTGCACAGTATGAACAAGGTAATGTTATGATGTTTGGAATTTCTAAGTTGAAAGTTGGTACTGCAGGAATTGCTTCAGTAATGGCATATGTGTCTTCTGATGGTAATGGAGATGGAGATATTGCACACGTTGCAGCAGATAAAGCAATTGTAAATGCGCTATCATTAGGTACTGGAGTAGATAATGATTTAGTTAGCGTATTAGTAATTCCTGGTGGTCTTGGATTATCAGTATAAAAATGAGAGGAGTGAAGTAACATGAGGCCAACACCTAAAGATGTACATGTGGATCAAATTTTATCAAATATTTCCGTATTGTATAGAAATTCATTATATATCGCTGAGATGATTTTCCCATTAGTTAAAGTAAATTTTCAGAGTGATAAATATTACATTTTCACTAAAGGAGATCAGTTCAGAAATACAGCTGCAAAAAGAGCAGCAGGAACAGCTTCAAACAGGCATGGATTTAGATTATCAACTGACACCTACTATTGTGAAGAAGTTGCGGATGCAACTATTCTTGATGATGAGACAAGAGATAATGCAGATAGCGTATTAAATTTGGAAAGTGCAAAAACAAATTTTGTAACTGATAAAATTCTTTTGAACTTAGAAAAAACAGTTGCAGATCTTTGCTGCACAACTTCAAACTGGGGTACAAACTACTCTACACCATCTGACTTGTGGAGCGATTACAATAATTCAGATCCCCTAGCGGATTTTGAGACTGGAATCGAAGCAATTGAAGGTCAAACAGGTCAGAAAGTTAATAAAGCAGTTATTTCATATGATGTTTGGAAAATTCTTAAACATCACCCACAATTGCTTAATAGGTTGCCTAATGATCAATTGAAATCAGCTAAATTACAAGACTTGAAAGACTTGTTAGATATTCAAGAAATTTTGATTGGTGGAGCACTTATTAATACTGCAGCAGATGGACAGACAACTGATACATTCTCAAGAGTATGGACTAAAGATGTATGGCTAGGATCAGTAGCAAGTGCTCCTGCAAAGGAAACACCAACTGCAGGATACACATTTGTATGGCCTAGAGAAGGAAAAATTAGAGGAGTTCGTAAATGGAGAGAAGAAGATATTCACTCTGATATTTATGAAGGTTTCATGAACTACGATAACAAAGTAGTTGGCGCAGATATGGGATATCTTTTAAATAATGTTATATAAGTTAATTAATTTATATAAGTTCCAAGGACTAATAAACTTAGTCCTTGAGGCATTCTCATAAGAGAAGAAGGAGGAATTTAAATGGATTTCATAGGCTATTTTAGAAAAGTAATTACTAATAAGTTGATTGTGAAAGATGAATTACTTATTGGTAACAAGAGTGTTATTACAGATAATGGACATACTTATTATGTTGATTCTGTAAATGGTAGTGCAACTGGAAATGGTAAAACATGGGAAACTGCTTTAACAACTATTGATGCCGCAATTAATAAGTGTGCAGCAAATGATACAATTATAGTTGCTCCAGCACATGTTGAAACTTATTCAACAACTGGTGCAAAAATAATTGCAGATGTTGTAGGTATTAAGATTATTGGTATGGGTGAAGGATCTTCAAGACCTACTTTGAACTTTGGGCATACAGGAGCAACAATTACAATTAGTGCAGCAAATGTAACAATTGAAAACATTTTATTTAAAGCAACTGTTGATAGTGTAGTAACATACGGTACTATTAGTGGAGCAGATTGTGCGTTAATAAATGTTGAAACTAGAGATGCTGCTAATGTAGAAGTTATTGATGACTTTACTGTAACAGGAGCAAGACTTACTGTTATTGGACTTACAAAAAGAGGAGATCTTGCAACAGGAGATGCTAATTTAAGAGTATTTAAAATGAATGCTGTTGTTGGTGCAAACTTTATTAATTGTAATTTCTTAACAAAAGTTACAACTGCTGTTATTAATTTTGTAACTGCAGCATCTTCAAATGTAGTAGTTGATGGGTGTAACTTTTTAGTTTCAGGAACAACTAATTTATCAAAAACAGTTGTTGATACAATTACTGGATCTACTTGGGAAGTTAAAAATTCATTTGACTTAGCAGCAGGATATTCCTTTAGTGGAGGATCTGGAGCTTCATTAGCTGGAGATGATGTATCATCTGTTTCTACAAATGTATCAACGGTATTGGATCAGCTTTCTGGCACAACAGGAATTGCTACATTTCCAAATGGTGCGGTTCCAGGAAACAATGTTTCCCTAGCGGAAGTTCTCAGAGATGTATGGGATGCTGTTAGAAATGGTACGGGTGGTACTGAACCAGGAACTAACATGTCTGTAGTTGATGAAATTCATGAATATGGTGGAGAAGGGTATAAAGTAAGTAAGCAAATAACCTTAAATGGATCTACTTCGTATCCGGTATTTACTGTAACTGGATTAGTTGCATTAAAAGTTGTTGCATTAGTAAATACAGCACTAACAAATCATGCAGATACAAGTTCGCTTGGGACAACTACAAGCGCAGCAGGATTAATTGCCGCTACAGCAGGAACAGCACTACAAACAATTAATCAAATTTGGGTGGATAATGCACCAAGTAAATTTGAAACATTTCCTGCATCTAGAACTTGCATAACTGAAAGTGTTGCTCTTGCTTCAACAGCTAATATTGCTGGAGGAGTCGTTACATTTTATGCATTTTGGAAGCCAATTAGTTCAGGTGCTACGGTAGTAGCAGCATAGTGGTTTTAAGGAGGTAGCACATGGCTTATAGTAGTGCAAGTGATATTCAAGCACTAATCAAGTGGGTAGTTTTTAGCACTTCATCAAAAGTTACATTAGCAGAATTAGATAATTATATAAGTGATGCGGATGCATTTATTAATTCGAAACTTGAACGAGTATATGTAGTTCCAATAACTCATTTAAATGATATTGAAATACTAAAATATATTTCTGCTAGATTTGCTGCTTGTGAAGTTGCCCAAGTATTAATATTACAAGCAGGAGGAAAAATTCCGGATATTGTAACTCAGTGGAGGAAAGATGCTACTGAAAGATTAGCTTTGATATTAGATCTTACAATTGATTTGCCAAATACAACTAAATTAGTTTCATCAAATGGATTATATTCGTATACTTATAATGGCAATGAAGAGAATGACTATGAAGATACTCCACCGATATGGAACATGTCAAAGGATGAGTGGTAAAATATGTTTAGATTATCATTTACTTTAGATGGAGAACCTCAACTTGTAAGATATTTGGATATTTTAGCAGATTCAATTACTGATTATTCAAGTATGTTTGAAAAAATGGCAGATGATTTTCGTTCTACTATGGGCAGTGTGTTTAGTAATAGTGGTGCGTTTGAGAGTAGAGGTCCTTGGGCATCACTATCTCCTGATTATGCTTTGTGGAAAGGAATTCATGCTCCAGGAAAACCAATATTAGAATTAACTGGAGCATTAAGAGCTTCTTTAACTGGTGGAGGAAATCATATATCTCAAATTTCAAGAACTTCATTAAAGATTGGTACACGAGATCCAAAAGCACAGTTTCACCAAAAAGGAACTTCAATAATGCCACAAAGAAAAATTATTGAATTAACTCAACAGCAAAAATCAAGATGGGTAAGAATTGCTCATAGTGAAATATTTAGACTAATGTCGCCAAATGAAAGATCTTCAAACTTAAGTGGTGGTCCAGGAAGGAGATAAGTTATGAATGCAGAGTACATGCTTGACAGTTGTAAAACATTGTTATCAACTTATTTAGCAGCAGAATTAGTAATTATTGATGCTGAATCAAGTGCAGTTACTGCATCTCCTGTACCTGCAGAGTATCATTTTGGTGCAAGAGATCCAGAAGAATTAACTTCATTTCCAAGCATTCAATTAATAGGTAAAAATTCAAGCGGAAAAGATCAATATCAGTGGCAAGATAGAACATTCAGAATTGATGTTGTTGCTTGGATAGTAGAAGTTGATCCGGAAAATTTACACAGATTCATATTAAGATATGCAGATGCTATTTCAAGAGTACTAAGAGATGAAGATAAATGGGCATCAAATAGTTACTCACCCGTAATAGGAACTGCAACTTATAGTGATTTATATAAAACAAGTTTTGGATTAGCACAAGGTTGTCAAGTACAGTTAAGTGTTAATGATATTTTAATATAGAAAGGAAGTGCTATTATGGCTAAAGATGCATCAAAAATTCATGTAGGTGCTGGAGATTTAACATTGAATCCAGGAACAGACGATATTGATGGTGGCTTTTGCTCAGAAGGAGCAACATTATCATATAAAGCAGGGTTAAAACCAATTGAAGTAGATCAAGAATTAGCTGCTGTTGGTTTCTTTGTTCCAGGAGAGGAATGTCAGTTTGAAACTATTTTATCTGAAGCAAGTGCAACTAAGTTAAAATATGCAATAGGTTCAGCAAATGCGGTTGTGCATACTGCAGCAACTGGTTCAGTTAAGGAATCTTATCAATTAGACTTTGGTGGTGAAACTGTTTTAACTGAATATAGCTTGAAATATTCTGCACCAAAAAGAACAAATAGAAATTTATACATTACAGTCTTTTTGAGAAAAGTAAATATTTCACCTCAGTTAGAAATTGCATACAAAAAAGATAAGCCTATTGGTTTTAAACTTACAGCATTAGCTTTTGCTGATACAACTCAAATTGTTGGCAAAAAATTGGGGTATTATTTAGAAGAAGTAGCAGATGTTACTGGTACTACACCAACACTAGCAATTAGCTCAGTAGTTCCTGCAGATGCTGCAACTGGAGTTTCTGTATCCGCAAGCATTGTAGTTACCTTTAATAGGCCAGTTGATCCAGCAAGTTGCATAAGTGCAAATTTTGCATTAGTAAAAGCAACTGGTACTTGCGATGGAGTTGCATGTACAGTAACAAGAACAGCTGCAAATGTTGTAACTGTTACACCAAATAGTGCAATGTCTGGAACACAATTGCACGTATTTGTAGTAGCTTCAGATGTTGAAGCAATGGATGATAAAACAAAAATGGCTGCAAATGGCTATTACAACTTTACAACTACTTAAGAGAACTATCCGCTAAGGAACAAGTCCTTTCAAGTTCCCTAGCGGATAGTTCCCTTTTATTTTGAAAAACCATTGAAATTCATTGGAAAATATTATATAATATAAATATAGAAAATGTTTTTGGGTAAGGTATTTAAGATCTATATTTGATTTTAATGTTTGTTGCTGGATTAGAAGGATATTGGTTGAAAGATCAGCCACAACCTTATGTTAATCCGGAACAAACATTTAAATGGCAGGAAAAAATATTGGGGAGTATTAAGGAGATTTAAAATGATAAATTATTTGTCATATTTCGTAAAAAAAGATTTTGAAATAAATCAAATAAGAATGATTACAACTGATTATAGCTATAAAGAATTATCAAAATTTAAACTTTGGCAACTTGAATCGATAAAATCATTGATACGTGTTGGATTTAAAAAAGATTATATAAATGAAAAAAGATTATATAATTTTGGAAAAGGTGCAATTAAATTTATTATAGAACTTGAGATGCAAAATAAAAGAAAAAATGAGAAATCTCAAAAAAAAAATTACAAGGAGAAATGAATGATGAAAAAATATGTTGGTACAAAATTAATACAGGCTAAACCTATGGCATACAAAGAATATTGCTTGCACAAGTATGGGAACTTTGAACCTAAAGGAGAACTTACAGAAATAAATGAATTTTCTGAAGGTTATTTAGTACAGTATGAAGGTGGATATCAATCATGGTCACCAAAAGGTGTATTTGAAAAAGCTTATGCAGAAGTAGATTTAGAAAAGTGGGAATTTGTCAATGTTAAGTAAATGGGAAAGAGAAACATGTCCTTTTAATAGCATACAAAATTTTATTAACAACATTGGGAAACAGTCAAAAATTGACAGAATTCCAGTAATAAGTTTAGAACTTTATAATAAATTAAAGCAACTTGAAAAAGAGGAGGATTTAAAATGACAAACGAAGATAAAGAAAAAATTTATTATTTAAACAAAGAAAGAGAAGAAAGAGACATTTTAATGAATAAGGGTGTTCCAGTTCCATTTGGTACGGATGTAGTAAATGTTAAGGCACTGGAGTGGAATGAATCAAATGCCTTTGAGGATGCAGTAGTAGCAGTAGCTAAGAAATTTAAAGAAGTAACTGGGACTGAGGTTGCAGGAACTGATGCTTTGAAAAAAGGTGTTAGTATTGATGAAATTTTAGAAACAATAGTTGGCATTATGCGAAATGATTTAGTTGAATTAGCGACGTTATCCACTAGGGGACTTGTTACTTTAAATTACATTCAGGAGAAGCATGCAACTAAAGCGGATGTAATTAAAGTTTTAGTTGAAGCATTCAAACTAAACTATTCGTACTTGGGAAACTTGCTAGCCCTTACCAAGGGATTGAAATAGAAGGGCAAGAACCATTTGGTTGGGGAGGAATGTTTGACTTGCTAATGTCGGAATACAATGTTTCCCTAGCGGATATCCAGCATTGGACGAAAGAACAAATGTTTCTGTTGAAGGATAAAATGGAACGTAGGTTAAAAGACAAACAAAAGTTTGAAGCAAGTCTACATGGTGCCAAAATGGAAGCAGAAGGATTAGATACAGATGGTGCCATTCCAATAGAAGTTCTTATTGACAAAGGAATAGGTTTTATGTAACAAAATATTAATAGGTATAGTCGAATATAAATTGGGGTTTCATATAAATATGTAAAACGAATATTTATATTCGACTATATCCATTATATAGAAAGGAGGTAGTTTATGGCAACAGTTGAAGAACTCCTATTAAACATAAATACTGAAGGTGGACCTAGTGCATCAAATGCAATTAGAAATCTAGAGAGCGCAATTAGAAGCCTTATTAACCCAATTCAATTACTTGAAAATGCTCTTAGGCAATCTACAGATTATTTTAACAGATTTCAGAATGAAATTAATCAAAGCGATAGTGGCTTTAACAGATTTGAAAGTGAAACAAGGCAATCCGCAGAAACTATAAGGCTTCTTGAAACACAACTTAGAGAACTTACTTTGCAGTTTAATAATTTGCAAGGTGAGCAAAGGCAATCCGATACGACTACTGCTCAATTAGAAGCACAAATAAGGGAATTGACTGAGCAACTGCAACGTCTTGAAAGAGAAACTAGGCAAACAGATGAAGAAATGAGACGTATGGATAGGTCTACTAGAGAAGCTGAACAAGGATTTGGTTTGTTACATCGTATGGGTGCAAATTTAAAGCAAACACTTATGAGTATTGTAAGTACTGCTGGAGGAATGCTTGTATATGGTGCAATTACAAATATTTTTTATCAATTAGCAGATGCATTTAAGCAAGGAATCACAGATGGCATTAAGTATAATATAGAGATGGAAAATAACATGGCGTCATTTACTACAATGCTTGGCAGTGCAGATAAAGCTAAAAAGCTAATGGATCAAATAACAAAAATGGCTGCAGCAACACCATTTGAAACAAAAGATTTAACTTCTGCAACTACTATGCTAATGAGTTATGGGTTTACGCAAGAAAAAGTAATACCTATAATGAGCAAATTGGGAGATGTATCTCTAGGCAATAATGAGAAATTTCAATCATTATCAAGAACTATGGGTCAAATTAATGCACTTGGAAAATTACAAGGCGGAGATTTAAATCAACTTATTGGTCAAGGGTGGAATCCATTGAATGAAATCACCAAAAAAACTGGTGAGACTATGGAACAAGTTAAAGACAGAATGTCAAAAGGGAAAGTAACCTATAAAGAGGTTGAAGATGCATTAACTAGTGTGACTAGTGCAGGAGGTATGTTTTACAAATCAATGGATACCGCATCTAAAACTTTTGAAGGAACTTTAAGTACTTTAAAAGATAAATTTAGCATATTTTTAGGGCAAGCTACTAAACCATTATTTAATTATTTGAAAGATGTTGGAATACCCGCAATATCTGATTTGATTGATAGCTTTTCAAACATGGGTAAAATACTTAAAGATAAAATTCCTCCAATAATAAATACTTTTAAAACTAAATGGGTTGAATTATTTGGCACAGATGATGATAAAAAATCATTTAAAGAGTCAATAGATGATTTTAACAAAAAATTACCGGATGCTTTAGATAAAGTAAATAAAAAAGTTGAAGGTGTTTTTAATAAATTAATTCAACTTAGAGATACTTGGAGATCAATTACATCAGGTAACATGGGTACTTTAATTGATTTATTTCCTGCATCTTGGCAAGGCAACATTGCACTAGGTATTCAAAAATTTAATGAAGTTAGAAGTGCTATTAGTGGTATTATTAGCTTTTTACAAACTTCTTTTGCACCAGTAATAGAAGTGTTTAAAAATACATTCAAGAATATGGATTGGGGACCTGCACAAGAAGCAGTTTCAAAATTAGGAAATACTATAATAAATGTGTTGATTCCAGCAATTAAGCCTTTAGCAGAAGTAGTTGGAGGTGTTCTTGTAGGTGCTTTTGCACTATTATTAGGTCACATTAATGGAGTACTTACAATTTTACCATCAATTATTTCAACAGTTGCAAGTATATGGAATACTATCTTAGGTTTTGTAACAATAATTGTAGGTGTATTTACTAACAATGAAAAAGCTATTAAAGATGGTTGGGATTCAATGTGGAGTGGCATTGTAGGTACTGTTACTGGAATGGTAGCAATAATACAGGGGTATATAAAAGGCTTCAATGATGCTATTGTAGGTTTCTTCAAAGGACTTTCTAATACATTAGTTGGGCATTCAATTGTACCAGAGATGTGCAATGCCATAACAGGTGTATTTCAAGGTTTGTGGAATTCCATAACTGGAATTGTTAGTGGAATTTATAATACAGTTGTTGGGTGGTTTAATAACGCAAGAAATACTGCAGTATCCATATGGCAAGGTCTTGTAAATAATGTAGGTTCAATCGTGAGTGGGTTGTGGAGTACAGTTAGCAATGCTTTCCAAAATGTAGTAACTGCAATCAGTAATAAAGCGAGTGCTGCATATGATGCTGCAAGTAGAGTAGCAACTAGCATCAAAAATGCAATATCTGACATGGCAACTAGTATGTATAATGCAGGAGCAAATCTTGTACAGAGTGTAATTAATGGAATAGGCAGCATGATTGGTAAAGTAAAAAATGCTGCAGGAAATGTAGCTCAAGCAATTAAAAACTTCTTTCCAAGTAGTCCAGCAAAAGAAGGTCCATTGCAAAGCATACCTAAGTGGATGCCAACTATGATTGGTACTATGACAGATGATTTGTATGCTGGGGTAGATAAAATTAGAAGAGCGTCTAGTAATTTAGCTACAAACATTAAAAGTGAACTTTATTTACAACCTGCAGCAGTATCTAGCAATAGTTATTCTAGGGTAGATCAAAATGTCTCAATTGTAGTTAATGCAGCACATTTAGCAGCAGATCAAGTTGGAGAGCAATTAGTTAATACATTATTGAGATACGGAATTAAAGTTAATAAGGGGTAAAAACTTTTACAGTTTCCCTAGCGGAAAGAGGTGATTTAAATGGCAGTAAGGCACTTGTATATTGATGGAACAAATATAACTGGAACTGAAATTTATATGAGTAAAGATTGGTCAATTGAAGAAAAGATCAATAAAAGATCCACAATGAGTTGCACCATTGCAAGAGCAAATGGCGCAACTATATCTTGTGGAAAAGAAGTGATGTTATACGATGGCACTACATATATTTGGGGTGGAGTTATTATGGATATTAGTGATTTTGAAAGGCCAGATGGTACAGTAGAATACTCCCTAACTATTGATGATTTTTGTGCGTTGGTAGAAAGATTAATGATAACTAAAGTTTATGAAAATCAAACAATAAATGCTATTTTAACCGATTTTTTAATAACATTTGCAACACTTGGTATTACAGAAGGGTATATTGAGCTCGATTTACCAAAAATTTCAAGGAATACATGTAATTACCAGTATGGGCATAATGCTTTAGATCATTTGAAAGATTTTGGCAATTATATTTGGAACATTGATTTAAATAAAAAGTTTTATTTTTATAGCATTGGGTATTTAGTAAGCACAACAACTCTAACAGATTACTTAGGGTTTAAAAGAAGTAGAAGTTTAAAAAATTACAGAAATACAGAATATGTTAGGGGCAAAAATAGGCAAACCGTTTGGCAATCTTCTGAAAGACCAACTCCAACGCCTGATGGAAATATTCAAGAGTTTTTTACACATTATCCAATAGGAAAAGCACCCGTAATAATGGTAAGTATTTCTGGAGGTACTTATGCCCTTAAAACAATAGGGATTAAAGGTATTGATACTGGAATGGATTGGTACTGGACTTATGGATCAACTCAAGTATCTCAAGATTCTAGTGGAACTAAATTAACTGCAGCAGATAATATAAGAATAAGTTACTATGGTTTGGTACCTTTGTTTGTAATGACTTTGGATTCTACAGAGGTTTCCGCTAGGGGAACTTATTCTCATTATGTCCGCAACGAGAAATTAGAGAGTTCAATAGACGCATTGAATTATGCAATTAAGCTTTTAGAAAAATACTCAAATGAAGCAGAGTCAATTTCATTTTCTAAAACAACAAAAACTTATGAAGCAGGAATGCAGTTTCCAGTTGTGAAAAGTGCATTAGGAATAAATAGCACATTCTTATGTGAAGGTGTTACTTGGAAACCAATGGGTCCAACTGCAATTTCTTATGAATATAAAGCAATTGATGGTGCTGCATTAGGTGGATGGGAAGAGTTTTTTAAGAACTTGGCAAAACCTGAAAGCATTGAAACTACGGATAATGAAATAATTGTATATTTGAAGAGTTGGAGTGAAGGAATTGCACATGCGGGATCAACTGCAATTACAGTTTTAACTCCATTGTATCCTAGTACAGGTTTATATCCTAGTGCAAGTTTGTATCCTGGAACAATTATAGCAACTGCAACAATAGTAGATTAGGGGTGATGAAATGAATTGGAAAGAACTTTGGGGCCATAGAGGTTGTTTTGATATATTTACCAGAAAAGCATACACTAAACAATGGCATCAAATAGATCACATAGAAAATTTAATAGTGAATCAATGCCATAATTCAATTGCAAAATCTCTTATGGGGTACGATCCAACGGATGATGTTGATGTTTATCATTTAGCAGTAGGGAATAGTGCTACTGCACCAAATGCTGCAGATGTTAAAATGACGAATGAAACATATCGTATTAGGTATATTTCACAATCAAATCCTAGTACAGGAGTTATAGTAACTGATTTCTTTATGACAGATACTGAATTTTCTGGAGTTATTGCAGAAATAGGCTTATTTGGTGGGAATGCATCTTGGGATTGGGATGGTGGAACTGGAAAAGATTCAGGGTTTATGCTAGCACACGCTTTATGGAGTTATACGAAAACAACATCTGAGGAAATATTGTTTAGAAGAACAGATACATTTACTTGATCGGGAATAAAGAAAAATTCAGGTTCCCTAGCGGATTTTGTGAAAGGAGTGATATTATGTATTTTGTTAAGGATTTTGAAATACCTAAAAGTGGAATAACTGATGTATATAGAAAAAGTGCTTATGCAACTTTTGCAATGGAATTTTTGAATCTATTGTCTGAAGGAAAGCAAATTCATGCATGGGGTTTAGAAAGTTCAGAACTTGAAAAACAATTTGAAGAAGATATTATTGTTGAGAGTAATGGGGTTAAAGAAAAAGCAGTTAAAAAAGTTAATAAAAAGGTAATAAGTTTTACAATACAGTATGAACTAGTAGGTAAAAAGTCAAACGGAAGGATTGAAATAAGTGATTTAGATAGTGTGATTAAAAGAGCAAAACCTAAAACTATTAAAGTAGGTGATATAAAATGAGTCATATTGGTTCATTTACGCCTGTAACTTTTGTAGATGGTACTACTCCTGCAATAAATGCTGTGAATTTAAATGCAGTAGAGGATGCTCTAGATAGAGTAGACCATGATGCTTCTTTTAGCAATGCAAATGGTTTTAAATACTGGAGTCATTATTTATTGCATAGAAATACAAAACTAATTGATGCATTTGGAGGAAATTCTTCTGATTGGACATCTGCAGGTACAACTACTCTTTCAAGTGATTACAATTCGATTTATGGAAAAACAGGTTTAAAAATTCTAGAAACTGACAATACTGCTGGGTATTGTAGTGCATACAAAGCAATTACAAGCATGGATTTAACTAAATTTGAAAGTGGAGAGGCTGCATCTACTTCGGATGCAATAGCATTTGGTGTTTATATATCAGATGTTACCAAAGTTCAATACTTAGCATATAAATTAGGTGCAGATAATTCAAACAATTATTCCTTGACATGGCCAGGAAGTTCTTTAGTGACCGGTTGGAATTTTTTAGTATATCAGAGAAGTGACTTTACTTCTGCTGGATCTCCTAACTGGGCAGCAATAACTTACATTAGGTGTGAATGGCAATCTACATCAAATGCTCAAAATGTGTATTGCACATACGGAATACTAGCTCTGCAAAGAAGTGAAGGTGGCTTAGGTGGTTCTAATCCATTTACAATTGATGATGGTGCTGCTCATTGGGACAGATATGTATTTGATTGGGCTTATGATTGTGTTTTGTATCAAGACTATGTTTCAAAACTTGTTGGTTTTTTATTAGCAGCAGAAAATAATTCCAGTAGTACGCATATTCAAGTTAATACGGGACATGCAGTTGATGAATTCATGTATAGTGTTTCATTAGTGTGTAGGTATGCTGGAGAGACATGTTGCTTAGTAGATTGGGTAGACTCAAGTAATTTTTGTAAAATATATATTACTGGATCAGTTTTGACAATGGAACTTAAGCAATCCGGTTCAACTACTACAGTAACTTCTACTCTTGCAAGTACTTTAGAAAAAGAAGATAATGTTACTTTAGTGTTTAAAAAAGAAGGAGATATAATACGTGCATGGGCATTCATTGATGGTCAAAGGGCACACTATGTTGAATCTGAATGTACTTTAAGTGGAGATGGTTATTTATGGGTTGGGCACAAAAGTGTAAATGCATATTCATTTATTACAGAAGTATTATTTACCAAAAATGTAATTGATTTAGTGGATGTGCACAATGGTGCTTTTTGGAGAAAACCAAGAATGATTAGAAAATCTGTAAATACACTTTTGTATTCTGATGCTACCTTAAATGATGATGCAGATATGTACTGTAAATTTCCTCCAAATGGAGTGTTTAAAGTCGAACTAGATGCACATTGGTTGAATGGAGTTACTGAAAAGGCAAAATGTGCTTGGACTTTAGGCACAGGATTAGAGGCAATGTCTTGGAGGAATTGCATATTGCCAACAGGAACTTCTGCAAATATAGTAGATACTAATGTTGAAATGAAGTGCAATGACTATACTACACCCGTAACGGTAGGTTCAGATGGAACTAATATGACATATCATCGAGAAGTGTTTTACATATCTAGTGGCCCTAATGGAGGAAAACTTACATTTCAATGGTGTCAAAATACATCTGGTGGAAATGCTTCTATCCTTGCTTGGCAAACCATGATGATAGTTACAAAATTAAACTAGAGAGGAGAAAAATTGCATGACTGATCAAGAGCGCATTACAAAATTAGAAACACAAAATGAACTTTTAATAAAGAGCGTAGATGACTTAAGAAAATATGTAGAAACAATGCTAGCAGATTATCATACAAAAGTGTGGCGATTAGTCGATATGCTATGGAAATTAATTTTAATTTTAATTGCAGTTATTACATTATTTGCTGGACTTAAAATGACTGGATTAATTGAATTACTACTGGGCAAATAATTTCATTTGATTTTCTCCTAAAAATAATATATAATATAATTGTCCACTTTTATTAGTAAACTTTTAAATTCTCTTTTTAACGAAAATTACTATTTTTAATAGTAATTTTTTTTTTACTTGATTTTTAGGCAAAAATACCATATAATATATTTATAAATATTTAATTAAAGGAGAAAACTATGTCCGATAGAATAATAGATCGCATAACAAAGTTATTCGCATTGAGTAATAGTAACTTTGAAGAAGAAGCAAAAGCTGCTCTTCAAAAAGCACATTTACTAATGCTCAAATATAATTTAAGTATGCACGACATATCCGCTAGGGAACATGAAATACCAATAATGTCACAAACGGAATGTAAAATAAATACACTAGTATCTAAATTACTAGCTCAAGTAGTTGCGGATAAATTTCGTTGCCGATTATTGGCAAGAATCCCTAGCGGAAAGAGCGGTAAAAATATGTATGCTACATTTTGTGGTTTTAAAGAAGATGCACAAGTAGCTGCTACTGTATTTAAATATGCTCTTGAATATTTAACAAGACTTAGAAATTTAGAAGCGCAGAAAATGTATGATAAGGGGTTTTCTACTAAAGGATTTAGCTATAGTTTTGGAAGAGGATTTGCAATTGGGTTATCAAATGAATGGCAAGAACAATGCACAAGTGAGTATTCTTTAGTGTGTACAGTGCCATTAGCAGTTGCAACATTTGCGAGTAAACTAGCGCTTAAAAAATGTGGTGTTGTTTCGCAAGATTTAGATTTAGAGTCTTTTAATTTAGGTGAAGAAAAAGGTAGAGAATTTGGGTCAAATAAAAATGCATTAGAGGAGGAAATAAAAAATGACAGTTGATAGAATATGTAAAATTTTACAAGATAATAATTTTTATCCTGATTGCAATATGCACATTTGGGTGCGTGAAAATGACATTTATATTACGGATGAGTTTTTGTGCGATTGGGAAGGATCTGAAAGTGAATTTCAAGAATTTTTACACTGTTTAATTAATCAAAGAAAGAATAAGATGGAAAATCCACTAGGGAAACTAAGTGATTAAATCCCACAAATACCCAATAAAACAACTTAGATATTCTGGATATAGTAGAATTAAAATACTTGGTTTTCATATTTATGTGAAATAGAAATTTAAATTCGGCTATATCCATTAATATTTTGTATTTTATTTTTTATTTTGTTAATATAATTTTAATAAACAAATTTTAATAAAACACTTGATTTTTGCCCCAAACTATTATATAATAATAATATAATAAATAATAAATAAATAAAAAAAAAATACTAAGGGGGAAAAATAAATGAAATTTAATGAAGAAAGAACATTTGGAGTAGAAATAGAATTTTTTAACGCTGAAAGGTGTATGGTATATGAAGCATTAGTAGCAAAAGGAATTAAAGTAAAAGTTGAAAATTATAACCATACCACTAGAGATTATTGGAAAATAGTAACAGACAGTAGTGTAAATGAAAGTGGTTGCTATAATGAAAATGGTAGTGGAAATGAGATAGTAAGCCCAATATTAAAAGGACTAGATGGTTTAGAACAATTAAGACTAGTGTGTGAAGCATTAAAAGAATGCAATGCACAAGTGGATAAAACTTGTGGAGTACACATACATCATGGAGTAGATGATTTAGATTTTGAACAAATTAAAAATGTGTATGCTTTAAATATTAGATACGAAAACGTAATAGATTCAATGCTACCAAGCAGTAGGAAAAACCAACGCTATTGCAGAGAATTAAATACAGTAAGTGCAGAAATAAATGAATATTTAAAAATGATAAAAAATTTAAAAAACTATCAATCATTACAATATTGGTATGATAGCAGATATTATAAGTTAAATCATAAAAATTATAGAACAAGGGGTACTTTAGAATTTAGACAACATAGTGGTACTATCGATTTTGAAAAAATAGGCAGTTGGGTAATCTTTACGCAGCAATTAGTAGAAAGATCAAAAACAAGCGTTCAATATAAAACAAATATTAGTAGTTTTCAAACATTAAAAGAGTGTTTAAATGTAACTAAAAAAGATGGTGATTTAGTATTTGCCGCATTTAAGTTTTTAGAAAGTAGAATTAAACATTTTGCTCAAAAAAGGAGGGTTGCATAATGAAAGCTTTTTTAGAAAATAACACAGTTATAGAAGGAAGATCAAAAGCGGAAATTGTAAAGAAAATGTGCATTATTGCTGGAGTTGATAATGCAAAAGAATATATGAAACAAGTTAAGAAAAGAAATAAAATTTGGAATTTGCAAGAAATGAAATTTAAAACAGCAGATGAATTTTTCGATTCATGTGTGAATCAAAAGATAATTTTAATGTACTTAATTTAAAAATAATAATATAAATTCATATAAAACTATTGATTTATATGAATTTATATTATATAATATAATTAAGAAGATTAAAATAAAAGGAGGAAAATAAAATGCTTAAAAAATTGCTAGAAATGCACAATGAAGTATGTGCTAAATGTGGAAGCAAACGCAATCATGAAGTTAATTGGGTAAATCCACATTACACAATATGTGAAGATTGTGGGTACACATGGTAATTAAATCAATTAAAAGGAGGAGAGCAAAATGACTTATAAATGTGATATCAGAGGATGTCTTGAAGATGTAGAAAACAGCTGTGAAGCAAATGGATGTAATAATAATAAAATATGCGATATGCATACACATGTAGTTTGTGGAAGAAATAATAAAAGTATATTTGTATGCGAGGAATGTCACAAGAAAGGAAATGTGTAATGGAGCAATTAACAAAAGTACCTGAGGATTTCACTTTGAAATCCTCAGTTTCCCTAGTGGAAAGTGTGTTTCAAGAAATTTATACAAACATTCACAATGAAGAATTGTATGTAATAAGAAAAAATGAAAAGATATTGTTTATGTCTTGCAACAAATACGCGTTTCAATGTGCTTTAAATTTAATTAGCTTTGGAAATAAGCCTCTTGAGAAATTATCCGATTTATCAAAAGTAGTGCCAAATAGAAAACAAAGGAGAGATAAAAAATATGGAAAGCGTTAAGTTACTTGAAAGATTTCAATATTTTGAAAAAGTTGGTAGGTGTGGTATTCGGGATTTAACAAAACAGGAAGTTTTGCAACTAATGGATATGGCAATGGATAAAGGAATTTTATATCAAGCAACAGAACATTTTTTATTCAATATGGGTAAACTATAGTGTTTGGGTGGATTTTGTTTTATGGTTCAATACCTTTAATTGCAATTCTTAGTTTTGTGTTTTATAAAATAAGTAATAGGAGGAACAAATGATGATTGGAAAATGTGATTGTGAGCAATGGGGAGAAATATACAAATGTAATTGTTGTGGAGATACTATATGTGAAAAATGTGCTTGTGGTAAATGTATGGAGTGTGGGAATTGGACATGTTCGGATTGTGGAGCTAGTGAGTGTGCCTTTTGTGATAAAATAATTTGCATGTCATGTGCAGGAGATATACCTGGAGTGTACAAATGCTCAGATTGTAAAACTAAAAAAGTAAGTGCTATTAAAATTGATTTTGATGGGAGTACATTTATGGAAATAACACCAAAAATGTATATAAGTAAGTGGGTAAGTGAATTGCAAAAACTTGTTACATTTGAAGATTTTAAAAAATATGTAGCTTCAGATGAATTTTGGACAAATAAAGATCAAGTGCTAAAAATAGACCTAAGGCAATGTGGTTCAATATGTACAGTATTTATACCTCATAATAAAATTCAATTTTTAACAATTCTAGAAGAGGAAGAAACATGAACAAATGGGATAAATGTATGTGTGCAATAGCAATTATTATAGTTATATGGTGTTGGGTTGATATTATTAGAATGATTATGGGAGGTTAAAATGCTTAAGAAAATTTTTGAATGGTTACATGTTGATGAAGAACTTGTATTAAGATGGACTCCAGAAGGTTTAAGTGTTCGATTATATGAAAACATTTGTGGTCAACAGTATTGTGTTTCTCATATAATATCACCTTCTGAAAGGTTAGCGTTTGATGATATAATGTGTGAATGCTTACTTGTTAAAATGAGACGAGAAATGCAAGTTGTAAAAGATCAATGCTTAAAACCAGACGTACTAGAAAAACGTAAAAATAGATTTAAAAATCATATCCAAGGTCAGTTTTAAGCAGAAATCCGCTAGGGAATCAAAAAATTAAAATTCCATGTTCCCTAGTGGATTTTGTGTAGAGGAGGAATATTTATGAAACGACTAAATGCACAAGGTTATAAAAGAGTAAATGAAATTGCATTAAAGTACAGAATGTGTGTAGTGGAAATTACTGATATGGGTGAATATAGTCATTGGAGGCAAAATTTTTGGACCGGATATCAATTTATGGATATTTGTCAAAAAGATGCAAATTATATTTTTAAACTGGATGTTGCATTTGAATATTTTGATTTAGAAGATGAAACTTTCAAATTAGAAGAAAAGTGTAATTGTATTGATTGCAGAAAATAAAACAAATTTAAAGGAGAATGAAAAATGAATGAATTAACAATTTTTAACTTTGAGGAAAATGAAATTAGAACGGGTGTAAAAGATGGGGAAATATGTTTTTGCCATCTAGATTGTTGCAAAGCAATTAATTTACAAAATGCATCTCAAGCGTTACAACGTTTAAATAACGATAACATATATTATATATATATATATAGTATCGATAATTTAGGAAGATCTCATGAAATGGCATTTATTAGTAAATCAAATTTTTACAAATTAATGATTCAATCTAGAAAACCAGAAGCAGAAGCATTAGCAGATTGGGCTACTGAAGTTGTATTTCCAAGTATTGAAAAATTTGGAATGTACCTGACACTTGAAAAAGCAAAGGAAGAACTTGAACTTAAAAGAAAACTTGCTGTACAAATTTTAAAAAGTGAAGGGTCTATTTATCCAAGAATAAATAGCATTTGGATACCAAAAGAAGGGCAAGAGGTGCATGGGGAAATGTTTGTGCTTTATGACACAATTAAAACTGCAAAAGATTATGCACTATTTAGAATTGATGAGTTAGAAAAATTTATCAAATTTGTTGGAGAAAAAGAAGCAAAAATTATGAAAAGATAATCAAAATATTAAAATTTTAGGTACCCATATATTTTTAAAATATATGGGTATTTGGTTGAAAATTCCGGATTAAACGGTTTTATATATTTAAAATTAAATAATATAAGGGTTGGTATTTTTTAATGAATATACCGTTTTATTTTGGTAGCATCATTCAAAAATTCCGCTAGGGAACATTTTAGGTAAAAACGCAAATAAATAGTGCAAAATATTAATGGATATAGGCGAATATAAATTGCCAAATTTCATATTTATATGAAAACGAAATTTATATTCGACTATATCCAGTATATCTATGATGGGTATGCATGTAACCGGCAGTTAGTGGTTTCTAAAAAAGCTCCAAAATTATTTTTTATATTATATAAGGGTTATTCATGAATAATTGTTAGAAATCAATTTATTTACATATATTTCAATATAAAAAGGATGCCTGTATCGAAGCTAAATTAAAGATATATAAATATACCCTAATACGCCAAAAATAAAATAATAAATAAATAATAATGAATAATAATGAATAATTCATATAATATAAAATTTTAATTTGGAGCTTTTTTTAAAGTGAATGGCTCCCCTTTAAAAAAAAACAAAAGTGTAAGCTTTTTTTTTTCAAAAAACCATTGATTTTTATCAGTAAGTATTATATAATATAATTAAGAAATAAATTAAAAGGAGAGTTTAAAATGACAGTAGAAAATGCAGGAATACCTGTTGATGTAAGAACTGAAACGGATTTAGTTTCCCCTAGTAGAAAGAAACAAGCACCTAGAAGGATGTTCTTCAAAATGGCAGATATCAACAAATATTTTCATTCACTTGAAAAAATAGGTGATTTTACACTACCTATTACAGATCAAAAAGTATTTGAGGAAGAAGTTATAAAAGCACTAGCATCATTAAATCAAGGTGAATTAGATTGCATTGATTTTGGCCAAGCAGAAATTCCAGTTGATATGTTAAAAGTTGCATATACAAATTCTAAACTTAGCTATACTGAATTGAGAGCTAAGTTAAAGAAAGAAATTACTGATACAGCAGTTCTTAAAAGAACAATTACTGGAGCGGTACTTCATTTTTGGAAAACTTCAATAATTGAAGCAAGAATGCTTGCTGAAGGTATTCCACTTAGGAGTAAAAAAGGAACTAAAACAACAGCAACAGCAGATGCAGCTAGTGAGATGGTATCTCCAGTTGCAGAAGCAGAAAAAATTTAGGGTCGATAAATACACAAATTAAATTTAAATAACACATGCTTTATATAATTTTAAAACTTTGGTGAGGTAGCTACCAAGGAGTGCAGATGTATCTAAAAGTGACCTACACAGACTTATTCATTAGTGTTTAGATAGGATTTGAGGATGCTCGAGAGGTTGAAGAGTATTGCCATAATGGCATAAAAGGCGTAACTGCTTTCAGGAGTTCGAATCTCCTTCCTCAATTAGGGCAAGATAACAAGTTCCGTTTGGAAACTTAGTAGCTAAGATAACAACTTAACGGTGGAAACTTGCCCGTACTGTCAATGGTGATTGATCGAACTTTGTTCAAGAATTATTCTAAATAGCTAGTACTGTACTAGTTATACCCTTTATGTAAATGTACATTCAGCAGTGTACATTTTTTTTTTGGAAAAATTTCAGATTCCCTAGCGGATAGTCCGAAATTTATTTTAAAAAACTATTGATTTATATTGGAATTTCATATATAATATATAATATAAGAAATATTAAAGGAGGAAATAAAAATGTTTGAAGTTTGTAAAAATGGTAGTGGATGCTTATATAGCACTGCTGTAAAGAAAATCGATGGTACTACAGTATGGGTTTGCCTGTTAGGTAAGAAAGAAAGAGAAAAATGCCAAAAGAATATGGCAGGATGGGAGTAAAGCTATGATTGAAAAGATAGTAGCAATTGATCCAGGAGTACATTCTGGAATAGCGGAGTTTGTTATTCGTGAAGATAAAAAAATTGCAATTTTAAGAAAGATACACGTGTATCCTGTAAATGAAATGCACAAGTATATTAGCTTCTTTTTAGATGATACTGATTTGGTAATCCTAGAGCGTTTTGTTAACCCATACAGCAAATTAACAAAAGACGCAATAACTACAATTGAAATGTGTGGTGCAGTAAAACATGAAACTTATATATGCGAAGTTAAATTAATAACTTGTGTGCAATCTCAAAAAGAAGGTTACATATCTTTTGCAAAAGAATTACTAGATGATGTGCATTTTGAAGGAAAACAGCATTGTGTTGATGCTGTTGCACACGGATTAAGGTATTGCGTAAAAACTTTAAAAATGGAAGTGGGTAGTGTAGAATGCAACTTGATGTAGTAGGTTCTAGGCTGTTATGTACGGATGCAGATCCAAAAGATCAAAAAATGTTAATGAAGTTTTATGGAGCATCTAAAACCACTAAGGGAATTTCATTTCCAATAGAACCCCTTGTTGTAAGATATTTCATAGCATTTGTACCAAGTTGTGAATTATCAAAGGAAGTTCAAAAATTTTACAATGATTTTCTTGTTGAATTTGACAAATTGATGCAAATCAAGCAAGGGGAATGGACTAATTACAGTTTCCCTAGTGGAAATAGCGTTTTACCATTAAAAGAACATCAAAGAATAGCGCTAGCATTTTTTACAAGAAATAATAGATTTATATTAGGCGATGAAATGGGGCTTGGAAAAAGTTGTTCTGCTTTAATGTGTGCTTTTCATAGTTCAAAAAAAGTGTTAATTATATGCCCTAGTTATTTAAAATATAATTGGTACCGAGAAATTGAAAAATGGTTAGGTGAAGAAGTAGTAGAAACTGTGCTGTGTGATGGAGACAGATCCGTTAGGGAACTTGGCATAAAATTAAACAAGAGATGGACTATTGTAAATTATGAAATGTTAAGACCTCAAAGAGCAAGAGGTGGATATCCTGAACTATTTGCAAAGCAATGGGATATGGTTATCATTGATGAAGCACATAGAACAAAAAATCCGAAAGCACAGCAAGTTGTAGGTATTAAAAAGTTAAAAACAACTAATATGATTATGCTTACTGGAAATCCAGTAGGTAATTATCCTCAAGATATTTGGCAATTGCTTAATATTTTATATCCTAAGAGATTTACAAGTTTGTGGACTTTTATTGATTATTTTTGTGATCAGATAGATGCATTTTTTAGCAAAGAGATTGTAGGTATTAAGAAAAACAAGCTTAAAGAACTACAGTATATTTTACAGCCAGTGCTACTTAGGCGTATGAAAGAAGGTTTGCCAGAAAAAATACATAAAGATATTTATGTTAAAATGCAAGGTAAGCAATTAAAAGCCTACAGGGAAGCAAAGCAATTTAAGATTAATAAAATTGGAGGAGATTTACGAATTATTGATTCTAAGCTAGAAATGATAATACGTCTGCAGCAAATTGTTGCAAACCCATCAATTTTAGAAATTGATGCTTCTAGCATAATTGAAGAAACAATACTACAATTAATTTCTGATATTGGAAAAACAAAATTTATTGTAGGTACTAAGTTTGTTGTTGCTGCACAAGAGATGTACAATATGCTATTAAAAGCAGATATTCCAGTAAGTTTAATTACTGGAAATGTAAAAGCAGAAATGAAAGATAAAATTATTGAAAATTTTAAAAGGCAACCCTTTCATGTGTTGGTAGGAAATATTGATGCCATGAGTGAAGGTCTTAATTTAGATGAGTGTGACCACATGATATTTGCAGATAAAAGTTGGTCTCCTGCAACAAATCAACAATTTGAAGATCGCATACACCGAATGAATAGTACTCGAAACAAATACTATTATCATATTATTGTAAGTGATAGCGTTAGTGAAAAGCGTGAAAAAATGTTACGTGAAAAAACTGAAATGCTTGATTCAATATTGAGGGATAAAGAATTAGTTGATGAAATTTATTGTAGTGTTTTAGATTAAAAAATATATTTAATGAAAATCTATTGATTTTTCATTAAATATATTATATAATATATTTAATGAAAAAAAAAAGAAAGGTGGAAAAATTATGTCAAAATTTGTTATTTCTTGTGAAGCATTTAGGTGCGTAAAAGAACCAATAGGGTATTGTGAGGAATGCAGAG
>WSSedL2TaDRAFT_1000005_pt1 | contig 53723 bp, 83 predicted proteins | sample WetSurSiteL2Tule_FD_9463 | JGI IMG/M metagenome (IMG submission 9463)
GGGGGGGGGGGTGGAGTAATGGAATAAGTAATTTTATATTTTGTATTACTTATTCTTTTTGAAATCAGAAAATTTCCTCGTCCAGAGATTTGGGCTTTTTTAGGGGCAGTGATTTTTTCAATATCTATACCTATTTTCAAAAAAATTATGGGACATTAAATATGATAACACTCGCGGCAATTAAAGAAAATAACATGGTTTATGTTGGTAAAAAAGGACAACGCCACGATAGTGTTATTAACGATATGATAACAATTCACAAATTGCCCCCGCCCGTAACAGGTATTCAAGGATTCGTTGACGAGTCGGGAACTTTTTATAATCGTCATGACGCGGCAAAACATGCGTTTGAATGCGGACAATTGCCTAACGATGATAAATGCCCAGAAATAATTTTAAGTGAAAATTTGTGGTAAAATTAAAAAAAAGGAGAAAAATAATATGAAAGCAGGTTTGTGGTTTATAGGTATTATGATAGTGATATTATGTATGCTTAGCGAGTTCGACTATAATTTCAAAGTAAGAAGCCAAAATAAACGAATAAAACATTTGACTTATCTTGTTGACGAAAAGGATAAAATAATAGACGAATATCAGAACAGTTTTATTAAACAAGACACTATATTTATAGGAACCAGTAGGCCATGCGAGCGTTTGAAGGTGCCCAATGCTCACATGGGTAAGGATACGCTTAACGTAAAAGCTCATGGAATAACAGAATATTCTCCGCAGGCTGTGTCTACAGTTAAATGGGACGATAAAAGAAATGCTCGTGTAAATATTTCCGATACTCCATGCAATACTTTAAAAGTTACTCATTATAAACAGGATACCCTTACGCTTAATATAAAGGGCAACGTGGGCGGAAACAATAATCCGAATGAAATACTACGGGTACGAGGTGGAACATCTTTAACGCATGGTGATTCAATCCCATACGCAAAGAGTGCGCCGGAGTGGCATTCCAGCCCTCATTCTGTTGTAAATAAAAAGGTCGGAATCTATACTACACGCCCGTTCAAAAATTACGATGTGACAATTTTTTCTTCGGATTCGGTTATATCCTTTCTTGACTCTGGAATAGTGTTAAGAAACAATCGAACAATCCGTTCACATTACGACTCAGCAGGAAATCTTATATTCTATTTTTATCATAGTAATCAGTGATAAATATGATTAAAAAATTGTTTTCTTTTTATATCTATATCCGGATAATAATCAATTATTTTATTGCAGAGAAGATACCGTTGTAGTCAATTTCTGGTTGCGGAAACCATCATTAAATAGGCGGCACAAATGCAAAAGTTACCCGATAAAGTTCTTGCTCTTATTCATACGAGGCTTCAATACAGGCCAAGCGATTATGACTCAAATTTTAATTTTGTGCATCAGGAAGATGTTTTTGTAATCGCTGACTTAGCTTATTCTGTTGGCAAAGAAGAATGTGCCGCAAAGACTTTGGAAGCGCAACCAGAAACAGCGGGGCATACTCTGGAGGGCGTAGCACCTACAACAACGCAAGGAAATGAAATAGTACGCGGGTGCGACACGTGCGGTGGGTGTCCAAAAAATGATCGGCTTTGTGTTTATCCAAAGTTCCAGTGTTGGACTCCGCGCCCTACTTCACCCGTTGCGTAAACGTTGTACAAAATTTTTTGAACCTTGGAGGTTATATGGCGCGGAAATTAAAACTGAGTGAGGCAATAGCAACGCTGCATGTAAATCACGAATTTTGGGTTGATAAAAGACGGTGTGATGCGTGGGGAGTAATCCGCGCCTACATTAAGGAAGTTCAAAAAACTTCGCGCAACAGCGCTATGCTAAAATGCCCGCATTGTGAAAATGATATTCGTATCAAGGTCACTTCAGCATAGCGCGAACCGTTACATTTAACAAATAGGAGGTTAGTATGGTCAATTCATTAATTAATTTTGCAGTGAAAACGATTGCGTCGATTTTTCACGTGCATATAGACACGGCTAAAACAAAAACTGCGGGAGCAGGCCTTACCAGTATAGCCACTGGAATAGGATTGATAGGAGATTTGCTTCAGAAGGCCGATGCTAATGTCATGGACTATGTACCAGGGCTGGGTTTTGTCCTTGCCGGAATAGGTACTATCTTTGCACGCGATGCGCTTAAAAAACTTGGAGACAAACTTGACGGGCAGACCGCTCTGAAAACAAAAGTGACGCAAGCAAGTCCGGTTCTTTCGGCGGCTACGGAAGCGCTAAAGAACGTTCCGGTTACGGATAGTACTCAGGAAATTAAGATAAACGAAGGAGATTAAAACAAATGGATAGAAAAACAGTTTTGTTAAACGCCTGTAAAAACATGCTTATTAAATGCCGAGATTCTACTATATCTCCAATGGAAACAACAGTTTTTTATGACAATGCTGATTGTGATGGACATTGTTTACTTGATGACATTGAAACAGAATTAACAGACGTTCCGGTTTTGGATACACAGGAAATTAAAGTAAACTGATTTCAGGAGGGTTTTATGTCTGGTTTTAAACAATCAATTTCTTTGTTGCAAAAGCAAATTAGAGCATTGCAGCAACAAGTCAATGATTCTACAGGGTTAATTACTCAGTATTCTAAAGAACAGGCAACCGGAGAAATTCTTTCACACGAAATAGCAATTAATGCCCTTGAATGGTATTCGTTGAATATTAATCGTACATTTCAAGAAATTCGTTCTATTGATAAGAAAGATCAGAAAGATGACGAACAAGAAGTTTGCCCTGTTTGCAGTAATAGTCGCAAGGTGTGGTCAATGCCTGATGGCATATATGTAGAGTGCGATGTGTGTAGAAAGCGTAACATTAGCAGATAGTAAATAAAAATTTGATATTCTTTGTGGTAGATAATCATTAACACTTTTCAAGGAGGTTTACATGTCGATTTTTTCGTGTCTCAAAAGTACAGATTTTAGCATCAAAGAAGGATTCCTTTTCAAAAACCCGTTCGGAATAGGATTTTTATTACTCGTGATATTTGTGGCGGCGCTTATTTTCGCAGGTCTTGCAACTGCGGAAACAAAAACAGAGTTTAACAGTTCATACACGTTTCATAAAGCACAAGGAAAAACTTTTCTCATTCAGTCAAAAAAACTTTCTGCAATACATGGAGACACGGCCACAGCAACAACCGATACGATTGAATACTATACATTCAGAACCACTATTCAAACTCCGGGATTTCAATTGACGAAATCCACTGAACCCGGTAAATATGTTGATTTTAACCCTTATGTCGGTATGGGATTTGGATTTGCATATACAAGACTAAAGCCAACCGGAACCGACACGAGTGAATATGCACGATGGGCTGTTCAAATTGGAGCTTTAATTACAGAATATTCGGATAGCTCAAAAAGCAAGAAACTGAATATATGGCCAGATGTTGGTTTTTTGTTTTTGAACAACATTGTAGGGGTTCAGTTTGCATGGAACTGCGGAAACGCGCCTGGTTATGATTTTTGGGATATACATAGAGGCCTAATAGGTCTAACTGCAAACTACCAAATAACATTATCAAAATAGCCAGAATGCCCGTCATGCCTCTTAATAATGCACAAATCGACGGGCTATTTTTAAGGAATTTATGGAAGTAAAAATGGGAGAATATCAAGCGCAAAATGGCCTGGAAATTACGTGTCATAAATGCAATACTGTTTACAATACAAAAGATGGAAATTGCCCGACATGTGAACCAAACTTTCGTGATAAAAAAATTTATGAAGGATGTTTAAAAAAAGTATTTAAGTTGGATAAGGCTTTGTACGACAAGTAAAAAAAATGAAACTCCCCACAGTAAAAATATCCTTGCCCTTGGAGATTTATAAGAACTCTAAGGGCAAGTTCCGTTTGCGGATTAAACTACCGTGGAGTAAAAAATGAAATCAATAAAATGGCTGCTTGTACTGTTCATCACAGTGTCGAGTTCGTTTTCAGAAGACTCGTTGCCCTCAATAAGCAATTTACAACTTGCATATTGTTCACAATGGGAAGAACAATGTACTCCGGATATAATTTACGAAGACAAAGTAAATTGTACACAACATTGCGTACAGTATGTGAATGAACCTTCTACATCAGTAGAAAGCCAACCATTCAGGCCAGTTAATTGGAGAGGAACCATAGTTGGATTGATTATAGTTGGATTAGTCGTATATTGGTGCAGCACTTTCAGGTAAGAAATAACAAAGGCCGGCTTCCCGGCCCTTAGTGAGTGCTACTTACTTCTTGACCACTGGCTTCTTTACTGCCGCTTTTTTTGCGGCCTTAACGGCTTTCTTTGCCATAATATCATTCTCCTTTCTATCTGTGTCCTCCATATTTTGAGCGATAAATCGTAAAAAAATTACGGTTTTTTCCCTGCTCATATACTATTCAACATTTATCTGGCCATTTTCAGCAACTTTAATTTTTACTATATATGATTTCATTTTTGTACGTCCTCTTTTTCAGTTTTTATTGGTTGACATTGTCCGCCACTTGGACAAAACTCCCGGCATGAGAACCGGAATTTATGCGGCCTGGAATGCGGACAGCCTCCCAGATCCTGCTCAAATTTTTCTTCGCACGTATCCGCCTTGGTGCAAATACACACGGCGGAACCTTTCTTCTGATATTCGTTTTTGGGAATGTTTGCCTTCATATATTTATGCGACAAGCTCTGTTTTAAACGCGCGCCTGAACCGCTTTTGCAATGCAACAAGGCGTTTGCCAGTGCAATGATATTGTAATCGTAATGCTTTTTTAGCCCTTCTCTGTGGATTTTTAAATATTCCATCCCAACGAAAAACGTTCTTTATCGCATTACCATTTTTGTCTAACGCTAACAATTTTTGTTTACGTCTGCGTTCTGCTCTTGTGTTCATTTTTCAAAAATTCTCCTTCCGCGTTCAAATTCAATAGCCCTTAATATACACTTTCTAAAGCTATTTATTTCGTCGGTAAGTTGTTTATATCTCAGTATCAAAAGTTGTTCCGATTGTATTTGATTTGTAAACTCAAGTGCATACTTTGCAATCTGCCCGGCCCTTAAAGCCATTTCAATTTTTAAACTATCTTCCATTTTTATAAATTACCTTTCTATTTGTGGGTTAAATCGAACATGGCAATTTTATCTTTTAGCGCTTCAATTCTTTTTGTCAGGTCAATGAGTCTACTAAGCAATTGCAGCGCGTTTAAACCGAGGCTTTCGACGTCCTTAGCCTTGATATCATGATTAATGCCGCTTGCTATTTCCTCGACTTCCGATTGCGTCAGTATGTCTTCAGTCATGTTGTTTTATCCTCTCTGTTTTCTTCTAAGACGCATTCTTGGCATTTGTCACCAAGAAGATGTGTCGCAAATTTTACAATTCTTTCTCGCGACCATTCAGTTAAAATAAGATTTCTTATTATTGCTTCATCTACATCGAGTTGGACTTCGTCTTTCATTCAGTCCTCCTCTTCCTCAAAATTGTTCTCATTTTCTATAAACCGTTTGCCATTTTTAAGCATGAATTTTATGTCTTTCCCGCTTAAATCGCAAGCGGTATTACAGCATTGTCCAAAAGTAGCCAGCCCGTTGTTCGACAGAAACTGGCCTCCGTACATGTAGAGCTGGTGATTACAGCAAGGGCAGTTCATGGTTATTTCCCCATTTTTGTCAGCGTGTAAATGAAATAAAACCGCTTTGAATTTTTTATATATTGCTTCACACGCTTGAACTTCCAGCCGTCGACCTCAAGGGCTTTTATTGTTCGGTGAATATGTGTGTCTAACAATCTCATACAAGCCGAATTGTGAGTGATAGATTTACAACCAGTTAACCAAAAAAACTGTTTAAGTAGGTTTTCATGCGTCAACATAAAAATATAGCCCCCTGCTTTTGGCCGTTTAACACTCGATAGAATATTCTGTACTTTTTATCGGAATTGCACGGGAGCTTGTTTTGATGAACAAGTTCATTTTCTAACCATGCTCCATTGGTTCTTACGCCATATTTATTTTTGCCGCAATCGTTGCGGATGTATAACCATACCGTTATTCTCCGGCTATCATCTTTTGGGGGAAGTTCTTCCGGGTTCACTGTTGATTTTGTTGTAGCTTTTGTTGTCATGATTTTCCTTTTTGTTAATTTTCTATCATAACTGAGGCTCGATATTTATCTGTAAATTTAAATCCTAATTTGTCGCTTACGCCGCCATGCCGCATTATTGTCCCGTTGGTATTAATTGTCAACAATATCCCTTGATCTAATTCCATTCCGTTGGCATTTACACAGCAAAGAGCAACGCTGCCAGAATCCCTTTTAATAAGCCTTAGATTTATAACTGGAGTCTCAATTTTTTCATCATAAACATTAAGATTTAACATTTTCTTTCTCCTTTTTAATTGTTAAAAACTGTTCTTATCTGTACAAAATATTTGGCATCAATTGTTCCCTTGCATACCGGATACCGCAATACGCGCCATTCCAGCTCAATTGCCGCATTGTATTTTTCCATGTCATCGGTATATCCGGTTCCGCGCGTATGTCTGCCTTGTACCCATACAGCGCCCTCCAGTTCAACCGCAAGCAACTTGTCCGGCCATGCAAAGTCAAAGCGCCATTTACGAGTAGGATAGAATTTAAATTCCCTTTTTGGTACAGGCAAACCATAGGCCTGCCAAAGATAATCAGGGACTTTTGTGGCTTTGTTATTTCTCATTTTTTATTTCCATCTGATACTGTTTGTATTTACATATATCAGTCTTATCTGAACATCTTTTAGCATCGTTAGAGTGCCTGTATATACATATAGCCTCTGGGCATGTGCAAACAGCCTGTTTTATAGAAAATGAATTATTAAACGTTTTAGGAGATACCCATACTTCATTGTCCGGAACAAGACTGTTTGCAGTTAAAAATTTTTTATTCATTTCCTTGCCTTGCTGTTTTCAATCGCAATGGCATCTTCGCATTTTTTTATTAACAATAAAGATTTTTCTAATTCTTTAGTACGAACAGAAACGCTGATTGTATATGTCTTGTGTAAATGAAGCCAAGCTTCGATTTCCGTATCATAATAACTACGATAATCAGAAACTTTAGAATTACGACGTCCGTTAATCCATACATAAGAATCGGTTTTTTTCTCGCATTCAACCTCAACAACTTCTGCATCAAATCTATCTGCACAAAAAATTTTCATTTATTTTATTTCCTTTACTTAATAAGAACACTAATACCTTCAAAACATTTCAGGCTCGGCTTGTTTCCGCAAAACGTTCTTTCAACGCAATAGTCGCAGGTTTTATTTGAATGAATTTCGGTTTGCTTGTCTTCGTTTTTAATCAGCTCTGGGACAATTTCTGTTGCGCAAACAGATGCTAAACAATGGTCATTTTCTTCTTTCAGTGCACGAGTTACTGAAATACCAACAGCGTCATTAGTGCTTTTGCAATCATTTACTATTGCCAATCGGGCATGTATTGCGTCGTTTTTTTTCATTACCAACGATACTGCTACTATCATTTTATTCCTCCTCATTCTATTCGTCTACATACTCGACGTAGGCGTCTGCGTGAAGTTGTTCGTTAAGGCCTGTTAATTCTCTCGGAACGGCCACGCTTTTCATTGCATCCTCAATCATACTCAGCCCTGCCGCCATGACCGTTATCAGCCCTATTTCAGCCTTGGATTGTATTGTAAGTTCGTCAAGTATATTATCCATTAGACTTCCTTTCTTTCTTTCGCTTGCAACCAGTCAATAAAATCTCCCATTGCTACATAAGAATTAAATGAACCGTTATTTTGATCCATATACAGCGTGGCAAATAAAATTGCCGAACCTATCGTGGTTTTTTTTACGCACTCTGGGCAGAGTACGGCCTGTTTTTCTGTTGTCTGTCCGCAACAATCGCATTTGTATACAAATGGCATTAGAATTTCTCCTTCTTAAAACTGGCCGGTTATTTAAATGGCAACGCCTGTTGTCTTGATTCTTCTGCCGCCATTGCATCCAGCTCAGCATTTAATTTTTTCCCGTCTTCGGTAGAAATATCGCCTATATTACTTTCATCAACCCCAGAAAGTTCCTCAAATTCATCTGTCACAACATCCCCACGCTCGTTTGTTTCTTCATGGTCAACAACTTTTGCCATTTGATAACTTATTGGCTCTGTTTTTTGATGCCTCCGAATGCAGGTTTTTTTCTGCATTTCCGGTTTAAATAATGGATTTTTCCAAGGCGTATCAGATTGTCCCATTCTGGCAAGAACAAGTTTTTCAATGTCGTTGATATGATACGCGTCCATTACGTGTATTTGCTCTATACCATTACTATCAGAAAAACAAGAATAAGCGCAGATCAGTTTTCCACGATCTTTTTCTTTTAAGGCAGGCTCAAAATAATAATGTTGCCCTTTTTCATCTTCATAATATTTCCATCCTCCTAATTCAACATCTTTTTCGTAAACTAAATTTGCCCGAACGCGGAATCCAGCATCACAGGCAAGAACCACATATCCTTTGTATCCTATCTGATAAGTCAACTTGCCGTTGTATGGAATGAAATAGATTTGCCCGAAAATCGGATCTGGATTAAGGCCGAGTTTTGGAGCATTAAAAAGACATTTTATAATAGTCTTTTTGTCAGTTACTTTAGGGTTATTTATAAACCCTTTTAATATTTGTGAGTACATTGCCCAATACTGGTTCACCTCGGCTTTTAGACGCGACGGAACAACCTGCTTGACCGCGCCTTCGTATGCTTTTAAGTTCTTTTCTCCCCCCATAAACTGTACAAGATTAAGGGCACTTTTTAAATTTTCGTTCATGACTTCTCCTTAAAAAAGATATGGTTCAAAAGTTTTAAATATTTTATAAGTGTGTTCGGCGTCGTTTAAATTATCAAGACCAATTTGATTACCTTGACCAGTTTTTATAAGATTTACATACTCAGAATAATCACGTTTGGTTTTGCCTTCGCCTAAAATTACCTTGCCGACAAAGTCAAGGTTGTCTCTATCTGCTTTGTTCCAGTTGCAAAGCTCCATCATAATGTCATGATGGACTAAATTATCATATTTTTTAATCCAGTACCTAAGGCCTGGACAATAATTCGGCAACGGTATTTTTAAGATACATGCCCTCTTGTAAATATAAGGAAAATCAAAGTCGTTACCGTTCCACGTAATAATAATATTACTTCCCTCAGCATTGCCGATTACTAATTTATTTAAAATACTGGTAATGAGTTCAATTTCGGCAGAATCTGAAATTTCGGGAATGGCCTGAAAGAAGTTTTCTGATTCTCCGTACATTGCAAAGGAGCATATCCTTCCTGTAAGCGGAGAAAGCGCCATGTCTGCAATTTGTTTTTGTTTTACCTCTTTGATTTTTTCCTCAATTTTTGCAGCGTCTTTTATATTTCCCAGTTTTACTTCCGGTTCTGGCAGAACAGCAACCATTGACTCGTTTGGAATTGTCTCAATATCAAGTCCGTTTTTCATTTATTTCTCCTTAAATTAAAGATGGCTTTGCGTCTTCATCGTTTGCAATTGCGCACTCACGCAATACAATCACATTTTCCTTATCAGATTTTTCTCCAACCTCTGCCGTAATTACCTGGAATCCGGCGGCAAGTAATTCAGTTAAAATCTTTTCCTGGTTTTCGTCATCAATCAAATCGAAATCATCAATAAAACGGACTTTAAAAACAGGGTTTTGCGCAAGATGAAGTTTTGCAACAACCAACTCAAGCTCACCCGCCGAAAAATAAGAGCTGTTTATCGGTCTATTATTAAGTAGCAAGCCGCCTTCTGAATCCGTGCCTAAGCCAGCAAATTGGAAACTGCTTTGTTTAATATAGGCTTCGCGCGCCTTAATTTCTTCATCCTGCTTTGCCTTGTTGTCAGCTATTTCTTTTTCTTTTGCCTGTTTAGCAACAAGATTTTTTAAATATTCCCTGTATATTGACAATTTAAAATTATTTTTTTCGGCCCCGGCAATTTGTTGATCTATCGCAACAATTTCAGAATCGTTCGGCATTTCTTCGATAAGAACCAATTTGGGAGCTTCTTGGGCTGACATCGGTTGTGGTTGTGGCATTGCCTTAATAAATTTCATAACCTCGTCGCCGGTATATCCGAGTTGTTTTAAAGCGCAATCACATTCGCTTGCTTTTGTAATATTTATGCGGTTTTGCGTTTGTTGATTTTGAAAAATTTCAGTATCCGTGCGTAATTTTTCAACGATCTTGAGATGCGCGTTGCGCGCCTCTTGATTTTTCTTTTTGTTGGCAAAATAGATATTGTTAAGCTTGTCCTTTATTTCTTTCTTTTGAGCGAGTAGTAAGTTTATGTCAACAAGCTCTCCCTTTTCAGGTTCGGTAAGAATTCCAAAAGCCTTTAATTCTCTGTTTAGAAGCGTAAATTCGCTTTTGTATTCTTTAATTTTCAAGTCAAAACTTGACGTATCAATTCCAATTGCCCGCGCCTGGTCTATGCCCGAAAGCGCGGTAAAAGCTTTTGCACTCATAAGGGCTGTGTCTAAAAAAACCTTAAGCCATGCCTCATTTACCAGAGAATCGCCTTCGCCTCGAAACGTAATTTTGTTTGACGCTTCGGTAATGTGGTTTTTTATCCAGAATTTTTGTCCTGTGGCCTCGTCAATAAAACCGTATTCTACATCTGCGCTTTTTCCGTTTTTGCCGATAAAACGGAATCGCTCTCCCGGCAATTTTCCTCCACTGGAGCTTTCGGCAATCCCGTTAACACAAGACATAAACCCCTTAAGCCCCACAGTTGTTTTCCCGCTGCCGTTGCGACCTACAAGTCGCGTAACCGTGTCATGAAATTTTATTTCAAGATTTTCTACCGGCCCAAAATTTTTAAACTTTGCAGAATCAATTTTCATAATTTCCTTTCTCTTTTGTTAAAATTATTTTGCTGTTGGTAATGCCGGTATAGGCATCCACTGCGTAAATGCCCATTTATATCCATCACCTTCGTCCGAATATTGAGTAAGGCAATTTTCGGACGAATTCCAGAAGCCCAAAACTATTTCATTGTCAAAAGAGATTCCTAAAACTTGCTGTCCCTCTTCCGGTTCAACATCTTTTATTTTATTCCACATTTTTTCCCGCTCCTTTTGTTAATTATACAGCTTGCAACTCTATCCACGGTTCACCCTCTCGTCGCGTCTCTTCCAACTGTTCGGCCAGTTTTTCAATAACTGACTGTTCATACTGAGAGACTGCCATTTCGGTGCTATGTTCGTGGCCAGAAGGGTTTACGATGAGAATTTTTAGTTTGCCGGTGTATATCACTTATCTTCCTCGACTGATAATTCTCTTAATCTTTTTGCAAATTCAGCCATGGGATAATTCATAATATAACTTTCCATTTCGGATGCAATTTTAGAAATTTTGTCCTTTAATTTTTGTGTATTTTTTTCTTTGTCTTTAGAAATATCTGATCTAATGTTTTGAGATTCATTTTCTTTAACTTCAGCATTATCTACCAAATCATAATGTTTGTAAATATTTTGAGCAATAGATTCAGCATCAGTTTTTGTTGTTCCGTCAACAAGATCGATAATTATTTTCATTGTTTTCCCTTGTTTTAAATAAAACCGCCGCGCTTGCCCAGAGTCCTTGCGGACGTGAGAGTAGGCCGGAGCATCTAAGTTCGCGCGGCGTAGATTGATTGTTGTTCTCGTTGGGATTTCTCACGTCCATGCTATTAAATATACTACATTTTTTGTCAACTATACGAATTATTTTGTCAATTGACTAAATAGTTATACAATTATTTCTTAACTCTTTTTTTATAAATTAAATTCCTATATCTATCAAGAAATGTTGTATAGGGATGGCCGTCATCATCCATGGTGTCTTTTAATCTTTTGCATCTTGGACAAAAATATCCGCAATCAGGGTCACAGGTGCATTTTTTTTCAATTCTGTAAACTGCAATAGCCTTGCAAGCCTTTAATGCTTCCCATGTATCTTCAACTTCTATATACATTTTTTCACCATCCTTCAAATAATTACACAGTCAGTTTTTTCGATATATCCGTTTGCCGATGGACAGAAATACTCGTCCATCAGGCCGGGCACCTCTTCCACGTCGAATTCTTTACCTATTTTATCGGCATACCAATAATCCGGTTTGCTCACTGATACTATTTTTACCCTTAACTCCTTCACGTACATTATTCACCTACTTTCTTTTCAATTTTGGGTATAGTTTTTTTCCATTCGTACAACATTCCATCAAGAGTACATGTGTATCCATTAATTTTTGCTGTTTCTTCAATGTTAATTTGACATAAACAGTTGTCAAGCACAAGGCTAAAGCTTCCTTCATACAGGGCAAGTTTTTTACAATAAGGAACTAATTTTCGAGGAGTATCTATATCCTCTTCGACCTCGTCAATTAGTATAATATCACACATGCAACCCTCACTTTCTTTTAATGTTTAGCCGTTAATAGGCATGATCTTTTTCCGCAAGTAAAACCAAATCCCGGAGGACATATTTTTGATCCGGGAAGAAAATCCTTGCAGGGTATTGTTTTTTCTTGCTCTTGAATAGGGTCTTCTTTGATAATTTCGCAACAGTCAACAAATATTATTTTGTTATTATATTTTTTATTTTTGTCAACTATATAAAACGCTCCCCCGTCCTTAAAAGCGTCAGCATTAAAAACGTGACCGATTAAATCTTTATACCAACAACTATAATTTGACAATTTAGTTATTTTTATTTTCATTTTAAAACTCCCTTAGAGATTTTTTCCACTGAACTTTTTCAACGGGTAAAATACTGTTGACAAATTTTTTAAACGCCCTAAAATCGTCCGCGCAGTATCCGTCCTTTTTACCGGACAATCTGCCAAACGACCAAAAGTCAATATCGTTTTCATAGCAGACAATTGCCTCTTTACATTCCTTAATGTTAATAATAGGTTCCATGCTTACCCATGTTTTTATTATATATCTTTTCGCTATTCTTAAATACTTTAAAATTGATAGATAATTGTGTCCATCAAAAGTTGCTCCCAACGTCCAGTTATTGCGCCTAATAATGTCAAAATCATCTATGGCCGCACCGGGATTTTTAGTAAGGATTTTTACATCCCGGCCGGTTGCAGCCAGAACTCCCAATGCTTTGCGCGTGATATTATCTTCCGGAGTAGCAAATTCGCGCGCGTATACATCCCCGACAAACGATAGAAAAATTGTTCTCTCATCATTTCGGGCGTGCAGCAACGTGCAGTCGTGTATCAGGCGCTCAATAGCGTTTGTCTTTGCTTTTGCCGGTTGAAAAAAATCCTCCGTCTTCATTCGTAGTATTCCGGGGCAATAGCAATATTGACACCCGTGCGGGCATGTAGTGTACAGATTGCATGCCAGCGGCGCGTATTCTAACGCTGCGCCTTTCGGCTCGTAAATTATTTGCATTTCTTTTTCTTCCTTTCTGTCTCTTTTTCGTCGATAAACGGACAAAAAATTCCCTTGCGCTGTTTATCATTGTAAACGCATGGGTCAAAATTCGTGCAGTGGTTTCTATTCGGACACGGACGTTTAGTCATGACATTATCCTTTCATCAATTCAGGGTTATCGTAGATATTTCCGATTACTTCAAAATGGAATTCGTTTAAATAATTTTCTTGTAAATTGCCCCATATTTCCCACATTTTTTCAAACTTTAAATCTAAAACATTTGCAATACAAAAACAACACTTTGGTTGATAAAATTTTACAAGTTTTGTACATTTACTACCGTCAGAAAACAGTTTAGAAATAATATCGCCCTCGTAAATTTCATTTCCATTTTTGTCTTTAAGGCCAGTGTATTGCATTACGTCAATATCTTCCAGGTCTTTAAGTTCAACATCTTCCATCCAGCCGCCAAGGAGTATCATTTCGCCGAGAATGTCACATCCTTCGCGATGTACCCATTCTCCTGTTTCTTTGTTATAAGCACGAAATTTAAGATCTCTCATTTTCCACCTCGCTTTTTAAGTATTTCTTCTATTTCAATTCTATCTTCATCATCTTCGTCAACTTCGTCCCAATTGTAACCGCCTTCAGTATCCAAGGCAGGAAAAATTATTTCTTCGTCATCATCGTAAGGCCCATATTTGTCTCTTATTTCTTCAAAAATTTCATCTAAAAGATTTTCAAAATCATCATTGTCACTTACTGAATCTGTTTTGGAATCAACTCTGACTAAATAATAATCAGGTCGCGAGTTCATTGTTGATAAATAAATAAGTTTTTTCCCATCCCCAAATTTTTTATCCAGCAATACTGGGGTTATTTTTCTTTTTTTACCCCAAAAAGTTACTATTCTTGGTTTTAAATTCATTATTTCTCCTTCTCGTTATTCCGTACATTTTTGATATTTCCTGTTTCAAATACTCACACTCTTCCGGCCAGTCCAGAAAGTTTTTGTCAATAATAGCCGCTATGGCTTCATACGTTTCTAAATCTGTCTTACGCTTGTTGTAAAGGATTTTTTTAAGAAACTTTTTTACTCCATTGGACGGTTTATAACTCATTTTGTTATTCTCCTAAATGTTTAAAATATCTTTAATATTTTGAGGTTCTTTTGTAATTAATTTTTGGTTTTGTTTTTTATATTCAATTTGTATAGAAAAATCAGATCCAATCCATGGTATTTTTTTAGGCTCAATAGCCCTGTTGTATGATATTTTCATTGTTTGATTCCAAATTGTCTGATCTTTATCACGATTTCCTATTTCAAAATTTCCCTCTACTGGGCTCGAACTTTCTCCACAAGACACCGCCGATTCATAAGCATCTATAAATTTTTTCTCATTATATTGCCATTGCCCGGAATTTCCCCATGAACAAATTTCTGGCCACCCCCCAAAACGATTTATAACTGCATGTAGGGCAGGGTCTCCAAAATCTACACTATACCAAGCCCCCCATTTCTCGACCGCATTTTTTACAGCAGTTACGGCGGCTTGAGCGCGATTTTCTCCTGAAAGTCCTACGGCGGAAAGGAAATCGGAGATTAAAGGAAATGGATTTTGACTTGTTGATCGGTATGTATCAATTAAATTTGCTGTCATTTTGTTAAAAATTTCTACGGTAATTTTCCCTAAACGCATCCAATACAGTTCAAAAACCTCCGGTTCAAGATTTTTCCCAAAATATTTTTGCAGAGGAATCATTGCAGTGACAAACTCATTCCGGTTCATTTTTATGCCTTTCAAGGAAATTTTGTGCTTGTTGAAATAAAACCTCGTTAGAAATTTCTTGTCGCCCAAATTTTTGCGGTTGTTGTTTCGGCATCCACACCTTATTTTTATCAAGATTTTTTATCAGAGTCATTTTCATGTCCGGTTCATAATCCGGTTTTCCGCGCGCTGCTTTCTTCTTGTTTTCCCAACCGGCTTTCCGCCCCCAAAACTGATAAATAGATTTTTGCAAGGACAACGGGATATCTATTCCTGGATTGAGTTCTTGCATTCTTTTGAGTGTTTCCGGTGTGTTTATTATCTCTCGGTATGCAATAATTACCAGTTTTTTATATTCCCAGAATTTTGTTTTCCAAGAATTTGGCAAAGAAGAATTAATTTCAGATTCATTTGTATTTTCATCTTCTTTTTCTATTTCTATTTCATCTTCAGATTTGGTTATTTTTGCTTTCTGTTTGCTATCCATTTGATAACCAATTGGTTTTCCTTTGTAAGTTTTTGATTTTGAAGGCCTTCCACCTTGATCTCCGGAAGTTTTTCTGATAATTGATAATTCAATCTGTTTTATTTTCTCATTTAGTAAACGTTCGTTAAACCAAAAATTATTATATAAAAACCAACATGAATTTAATACGATTAAAGCGATATTTTTTTTATCTTCTGAAATTCTGGCGGTCAAACAAATTTCATTTTCAGGAATTCCGCAATTATCTTCTAACCAAGCAGAAAAAAGAAGGCAAGCATGAATTCCGCGTTGCTCTATGTCCATTGCAGCCACATGTCGAGACCCCCACCAGTTATCAGGATAAAATTGGAATGCTGGTGTTTTTTTTGGATTATCAATACAATACTGGGCTTTTTCTTCACGAGTCATATTTTACCTAAAATAAAACCGGCCTGATATGGAGCTGCTGATGACTACATATCAGGAACGTTTTGGGAAACGTTTTTTCCGGCGTTAAATTATCTATTTTTATTTTGGAAGATCAGCATACCCATAATATACATCAAAAAAACAAAGTGTGTAAGGTTTTTTTATTTATGGCTAAAAACAGCCCAACTACGTGATTTGTTAGCTTCAAAATATTTTATTCCTTTGAAGCATTTAAGCGGAGTGATCAGTACTACGTTTAAATTTTTATGATAGCGTACAAGCTGTCTAAACCTTTTGCGCCTGTCAAAACAATTTCCCGAAAGTCTTTTTATTTCGATAAGAGAGCCTTTCATAATTATCTTTCTGTTAAGATTTATTTATTTATCTACGTATAAAATATATGTTTCATCATCAATGGGAACGTGTTCACCTTCATGCTTGGCAATTGAGCCTTCAAGAAAATTTTCGACACTACCGTATAAGGTTTTTTCCTCTTTCGCAACAAGTTTTTTCAAATCTTCTAAGGTGTATAAGATTCTGGTTGTTGTCATTTTTTCCCTTCTTTCTTTGCTTTTTCGGAACACTCTGGACAAATTTCATGAGACACTGCGCGCCCGTATTCAATCGGGATTCGCACCCAGCGCGACGGCGAAACTTTTACTCGTTTACACCACGAGCACTGTAATACAAACCCAATCGGCTTATATTGCTGTTTGTCGCGCAACGACGCAATACGCTCTATCTGTTGCACTCTATAGAACTGTCAACATTTATACCTCTATTTTTCTTTTTAACCAACATCTCCACCAATGCACATTTTCAATCTCGTTCTGTTTTTTGATTCTTTTAACCTCTCTTTTTCTCTTACTTTTCAGATTTCTTCTTTTGCGGTTTCGTTTATACAATTTCATAATTTATACCTCCCTTATAGATTTTTGATACGGGTGCTGCTCTCGGTATTTCGCCATATAAGCAATTTTTTGCAGACGCCTTTTTTCCTGTTTTTCCTCCCGCTCTGGATCTTCGGCTTTCTCGCGCCGTAGTCGCATTGGAGCATGTGCGCTTCTTTCTGCAAAGTCCATCCAGTCGATTGCCGGAGGTTCGTTTTCTTCCTCTTCAAGATCTTTTAGACGGAATATTTTTCCCATGTCATTTACCTTTCTTTTTGAGATAGTCCGATACAATTTTCTGGATTAATCCAGACACGGTTTGCTTCTTTCCATATTCTTCAGGAGGTTGATTTTTAACCGCCTCTTTTATTTTGTCAATAAATTTCCTTGGCAGACTGACAGTTGAAAAGTTTACGTTGCGCATGTTTTATCCTCTTTTCTTTTTTAAAATATTTACAGTGAAAAATACCCCTCTGGGGGGGGCTATAGGGTTAAAATAATTTCTTTGAAATTTCGGCCTTTATAAAAATACGATCTTGTCCTGCGTCGATTTTACCCTGATAGGCAATTGCCACGTTGGGCATTACCGGATGAAAACAGCCATGAGCGTATCCAAGCGTCACCGCTCCCAGATGTATACCGGTTCCGAAGAGAAAATCCATGCGAAATGGGTAGTAGCTCGCAGAGATTTTTTTCATACCCCATTCATACGCCGTCATGCCGCCTGACACATATAGCAATTTTCCAAAGTCAAGGTTGAACTCCATATCGGTATAAAACGACCGCTTGACGTTGAGTTCTTGTTGTTCGTCCGGGATCTCATAGAGTGAAACTTCGTGGCCTGGGATTATTCCGCCCTCGAACGTGGAGGTTAGGACTGCCGGGAGTAATAGCGATTCGGCTTGAATTTTGCATAACAACAGAATGACAAATATGATAGTTTTCATGGTTTTTTATCCAGAAGAATCTCGACTATTCTTTCAGCTTGTGAATCGGTGAGGCGACGTATTGATTCTGATAAGTTCATGCACCCCCAAGAATAAATTTTACAATTGATTTTTTGCCGTGATATTTTTTTTAAAATATCCTCTCGATTTTCAGGGGTTATAAGTTTATAAATGGTTTTATTCCAAGCGCGTGACCCAACTATAGTTGTATAGTGTAAACATTCTCGGTAAACTCTCATTCCGTTGTGCAGGATTGCATGATTGAGTGTTACTCTTGTAACGGTACATATTAACAAACTATTATCAACATATAGTTCGTCTCCAATTTCTAATAAATTATTTTTCATTTTATCTCCGCTTTCTTGCCCTGCTCGATGCGGGGCGGTTGATAGTTGATTGATAAAAGATAGTCGCTTATCTGAGATAGTTCTGCCTGCACTTTTTTGAGATGTGCAGCCGCTGCCAATCGCTCTTTTCCGGCTTGATGCTCTATCAGATATTGTGTGCCTTGCTGCTCAAGAGTTTTTTGTTTTTGTAAATTTAGCGCCATTATTTCCGCTTCGGATGCCGAAATCACCGATTTTGCATAATAAAATTTGAGCGCGGCAATGCGATCAGGGATATTGCGCGCATCGTTATAGCGCTCCCGGCGCAACCAGACGCGGTTTAAAACGCAGATCAATGCGTCGAGGCTGTCTAACGTCCGATGATCTGCGCTCGTTAAATCTCGATGCTCCCACGTCTCCTTTTGAGCCGCAAAAGCGGCGCGGATTGAATCAGACTCATGAATTGCTTTGATTGAGTCGTTTTTTGCCTGAGCTGGAGCGGCCAGAATTGAGTCCGTAGCCGCCTGATATGCAGCGAGATTGTCCTGCGCGTGCAACCCCGCCAGTACTCCCAGCAGCAGGATGATGGCGGCGGCTATGATTTTGTTTGCGTCAATGAGTTTCATGATTTTCTTCCTTTTCTTTTTTTGAAATATCTACAGTGATTTTACCCATGCTTTGATTTGTAGTTGTTATGCAAAGATATGCAAGATTTTTTTCAAAATTTTAGTGATACGAAATTGTTTTTGTATCACTTGGTTGGTGCCGCCGGTAAGAAAATTATTTCTGCCATTAATAAAGAATCCGTATTTTTCCGGATTTGATATATTTTTTCTTTCGCAATGGAATTTTTTAATTGTTTCTTCTTTCGTGAATTTTTCCGCGCCGTAACTCCAATGACATCTTTCTTCTCCCGGCTTTAAATAAAAACAGCCATGGAGGTACGGATCATCATTTCGATCTGTTAATGTATAATGTTTTTTTCCATACATTATACCATTTTTATCGATATAGCTTGAGGCCGCTGGATGGCCTCCAAATATCGGATTGCAGGACGCACACTGGGTTTGTGTATCGTCGTATGGATTGTTACATCCAACGTCGCAATCTTGAGCGGCCACACACCGCCCCTTCTTGTCATACGCTACAAACCCAGCGTAATTTTCGCAATTGGAATCGTTGTACAATTTGTAAATTTCTTTAATCATTTTTCCCTTCTTTCTTTTTGAGTTATTATTTTCCGAAAATACAAATTAAAATTGTTGTTACTGCCACCGCTGCCGACCAGATTATTTCACGCATTTTTTTTGTATCCTTTGTTTTCAATAATTTCCCAAGTTTCTTCAATTTTTTTTTCCAATTTTATTAATTGGATTATGGCTTGCCGGAGCCTATGATATGCCGCATAAGCTGCCGGGTCTTTTTCTCGGTAATTTTTTTGATATTTTGCGTATTTATCCTTGTTGGCATCTCTCCATTTTTTTACCTCAGCACAATGCGCGGTCGGGTTGTTATGATAACGTTCCCGACTGCGGATTTTTAAACAATTTTTACAGGTAGATTTGTTATTATTGTTAAAATCTGTTTCGTTTTTTTCTTTCATACATTTTTTGCAAAACATTTTTTTCCTTTTGGTTTGATTGTTTAAAATATCTACAGTGGTTTCGCCCCATGCTGGGGGTTATTTCCACGATAAAAAGCAGGCTGATTTGCAATATCCGCCCCGCCCGTTTGTTTGTCCTATTTTTATATCAGTTGTTGTCGCTCTCCACGACGTGCGATAAATTACGTGCAGTTTAGATAGTAATGGGGCCGGGTTGCGCATTGACCGTATTACTGATAACGCCGTCACTGTTCTATGTCCCGTGAGATTTTCAATGTCTGGGACTGCGGCAAAAATTTCATTATCAGATAATTTTTTATAAGGGAAACAGTCGTCCGGTAAATAATTATCCGGACATCCCAGCTCTATCATTTGTTCAATTGTCAACCGTTCAGCCAAACTCGGCCATGGAGTTGGAAAATAAAATATACTGTTAAAATTATTTTTTGCAATTTCAAAAATTTTTGAGTTAGAAATTTGTGGGCATTGGCATGCATAATGTACATTTTTTTCGATGAAATTCCTAACAACCGGAAATTCATTGTACAGCTCAGCTGTCGAAAAATAGTGCTGTGCACCGCGAAGTTCCGGTTTTTTTTGCGCGTCCTCCCAGACATATCCTGCACAGGATAAATCCAGCGATATGCCCAGCTCGCGGTTTACCTGTTCCGTAGTTGCCGATTTTAGAAATTGAATCCCCGCGTCATAGATTCTGTGTGTTCTGCTCTCGCTGATTGAGTCGTTGTACATTTTATTTTCCTCCTGATTTAATTGTTTTGTTTGCCTGGATTTGAGACCGCCGCCGCCGCATTACAGCCCCGAAGGGCTGCTCTCTGCGTTTTTATCTAAACGATATGTTTTTATATTTTAGCAAAGTGTCAACTATTTCTGTTTTTGAGAGCTCCGGATAGACTGTTTCTATACCGCCAACACTCTGACCCGCATAACAATAGTCGCGATATGCAGTTACAAAAAACCATTTTTTGCCATCATGTTGAATTTTTGCGACGCCAATTTCTTTTTTGTATTTGTATGCTTTTGCAAGGCTTTCTTCGGCCGTGATAGTACGTACCGCCCCAGCCATGAGTCGCAGTGGAAAATCGTTACGACACGCAGAAACAAGGTCTTTTACGGATACTGTTTTTTCGATTTTGCCGTAGGCCGCGTCGAGTTCGGCCTGAATTGCCGGGAAATTTTTTTCTTCGATTGTGAGTTTTTTCATTCTGATCCTCCTGGTTTATTGTTTTTGATCTGCTGTCTGATCGATACATATAAAATAACATATATCGTGTAATTGTGCAAGATATTTATTTTATTTTTACGTGATTTTTTACTATATATATATGTAATAGATACCTTTTAAACAAATAGCTATATAAATCAATGAGTTATAAGCGTTGTGCGGTCCAGAAAATAATGAAGAAAAGTGAAAATATTTTGTAGTTGTTGACGAACGGAATATCAAATATTGATAAAATAATTCGTATAATTTACATAAATTTGATTATATTTTATAGCAGATTGTTTTAAACATTTTAACTAGGAGGTTTTTGTGGTAGCATTATCAGTAGTAGTTGTGGAGGGTGGATTTACAAAAGAAACTTTAAAATGGTTGGGTATAAATAATACAATGGATAGAATGCCTCGTGGATGGGTTAAATTGCTTTATGGTAAAAAAATATTTAAACCTGATTACGAGAATGCTGTAAAAGGTAAAGACTGGAAGGCTCCACGTTTTGAAAGTCGTGAATCTTATTTAGAATATAAATTTAATCAACGTCCATTTTTGACTTAACTATTTTAACGCCCCGGATATGATTTTATGGAAGGAAATTTGAAGAATGAAAACATCCGAACTGCGGAAAAAATATCCTGAATTTTTTGCCGAAATAGAAGCGGCGGTCTGGGATGATTGTAAAATAAATAAACTTGATTTCAAGATTGTGAACCGTATTTCTTACAACGCTGCTGCCGTTGCATCGTTTGAGCTGCATAAAATATTAATGCAAAACAAAAAGGCAGAAAAAAAATACGATCATGATTATGCAGAAAAGTTACGTGGCGTGATTATGCCATGGTTGATTGCGCACGGATCAAGTGCGTCTATGGCATCAATAAAATGGCTTTCAAAAAAAATACAGAAAATAAATACAGAAAATAAATATTTAAAAAAATAACTTGCATAATATGAGGATTTATGAAATTAAAAAGTAAATTAAAATTGTATTTTTTGCTTACATCGTTGATTATAAAATTAAAAATAAGCAAATACAAAATAGGAATATTTAAAATGTTATTTCTGAAAAAGTTTGCAGAAAAAGAGGCTATAGCAATTATTGCAAACGTATATTTGGCTGCGGTTAAAATCGAAAAGGAAAAATATAAGTCGGTAAACTATAAAAGGAGAGTTAAATGATTTTTAAAAAAAACAAAACTAATCAAAAGTCAAATTCTGAGGCTGTTGAAAAATTAATATTTGACATGAATAAAAAAATAAATGAATCGTGCCAAAAACAAATTCAAAGAATCAAAGACTCAGTTGGGAAAAAAATAATATATTTGGGTAAAACCACAATTGTTAAGAACATGGTGGTGGATTGTAGATTTTTTAAATATCCAGATGTTGTACTTGCTTGGATGGACGACTATGGACAGGAATGTACAACAACAGTTTCATACGAACTTTTTGAAATGTTGATAAAAAACTAAAAACAATTTTCTTGACTTTCTTCCCGCCATGATATATTAATAAAGCCATGGAAAACATAGAAAATATGCCCGATAATACCCAAGAATGCCCGAATTCGGGCAAAATGCCCGAAAATGGGAAGAATAAGGGATCAGTAGGGTACTGCAAGCCCCCTGTTGAGCATCAATTTAAGCCCGGTGAAGTTCATTCCCCCGGACACCCTGCCGGCCAGCCCAACACGGTCGCGAAAGCAAAACGGAGTTTACTTAAAGATTTATTAAAAGAATTAGAAAAGGGAATTCCTGAAGACGTTAAAAAAAATTTAAAAAAACATTACCCAGACGAAGATATTGACAACATGGATCAGGGCACGGGGTTAATGAAAAGACTCGTAATGGTTGGGCATGACGGAGACCCGAAAACAATCCTTGAGATACTTGCATACACGGACGGAAAGCCGAAACAGGATATTGACCTTGGTGGACAAAAGGAAAACCCTATAAGGCTGTTTAATTATGATAAGGTAAACCCTGATGACCTGCGCAATAGTCTCGACACTATCGAAAAAGCCATGCTCCCCGATAGCATCCAGCAACCAGATTAATAACGCTGTTGTTGCTGAATATTATAAGCAGGGGCGTGTCTATCTTGCACAGAAAACCCTCCTTGACTTTACACAACATACAATGTCAACATATACCCCGCAATGGTTTCATAAAATAATTTGCAACGAAGCTGACAAGATAATAAGTGGGGAATCTAAAAGGCTTATGGTTTTTACCGCCGCGCAAAATGGAAAAACCGAACATACGACCCGCCGATTAATTTCTTATGCTCATGGAAAAAACCCAAATTTAAAACTTGCGCTATGTTGCTATTCAGCAACTAAGGCAGAGCAATATCATAGAGAAATTCAAAACATAATCGACTCGCCCTCTTATCGCGAAGTTTTTCCGAACACCACGCTTGCTGGCACGAACGCGCGGTCTGGTACGGGCAAATGGAAACGAGCAGCCGACGAATATGAGGTCGTGGGCTATAGGGGAAGACTAAAAAGTGTTGGCATAGGCGGAGGTTTGTCGGGCGATCCCGTTGATGGCGCTATAATTGACGATCCAATTAAGGATTATATTGAAGCCTATTCTCCGGTTTATAGGGAAAGACTATGGAATTGGTATATATCTGTATTGTTAAAGCGTTTGCATAATGATAGTTTTATAATTTACACATGCACACGATGGCATGAAGATGATTTAGCCGGAAGGCTTCTCAAAATAGAGCCTGAAAAATGGCGGGTATTAATTATTCCTGCACTGTGCGAGCCTCTTTCTTCGTATTATAAATTTTATCCTAAAGAATCAATAGTAAATTATATTGACCCGCGCAAAGAAGGAGAGTCTCTGTGGGAGAAAAAACATTCGCGACAATCGTATTTAGAATCCAAAGGGCTTTCTTTGCGATTGCACGAAGCTATGGATCAACAACGACCAGCCCCAACAGAAGGCGGGCTTTTCAAACAGCAATGGTTTAGATATTATCATCAAATGCCTATGAGGTTTGATCGAATTATACAATCGTGGGATTGTACATTTAAAGATACAAAAGATAGCGATTTTGTTGTATGCACAATATGGGGAAAGGTTGGAGCCGACAGTTATCTTTTAGGATATGCTCGTGGCCAATGGGATTTTGTTGAAACAATTAGACAGATTAGGCTTGTAAACAGTAAATATCCTTACTGTCAAGAAAAGCTTGTTGAAGACAAAGCAAATGGGAGCGCAGTTATAGCAACACTTAAAAAGGAAATTCCAGGGTTGGTGCCCATTGAGCCACTTGAGTCAAAAGAAAGTCGTGCTTATGCCGTATCATTTATTTTCGAGTCGGGAAATGTATATTTTCCAGCAAATTGCCCTTGGGTACAAGAAATAGAGCAAGAGTTAAAAGTTTTTAATCATGGCGCGCATGATGACATTGTTGATAGTATTACCCAGGCGCTTCGATGGCTATACCTTAAACATGTAACTAAACTTTTACATCTTGGGAGCAATTAAATGTTGCTTTTTTAGGTGTCATAATGTACATTAAACATAATTTCTTTAGATTGAACACATAAAGGGAAATATATGGACAATTTTGCCATTCCTAATAGTCCAGTGTCAATGTCAGCCTTTGCGGGAGATGCGCGAAGCTTGGTGGGTCAACACATGCCGGAATCTGCGCCTTACGGTTCTCGCCTTAATAGCAGTATGGTTTTGTTTCAAGCGGATGGCACGCCGTATAGGTCTTCTGGCAGAAATCCCGGCAAGGGTGATGATAAAACTTATGTTGACATCCACAATATTAATCCATACGCACAGGTTTTATATACGTACGAAGGATCTCATGGCTATAGAGATAACAGTTATTTAATTTTTTTCCCTCGTGAAGAATGGTATCAAGAGCGGCAAAAATACTCACTTAGAAGCGTTGTCGCATTTAGGGCTGTTGTAGACGCAATGGTTCAACCGGTTTTTGAAAAAGAAATAAGCCGAACAACAGACAACGCCATAATGCAAGCATTTATTGACAATGCCGATAATACGGGAACAACTTTACAAGATGTTAACGAAACGGCCCAAACTCATGCGAGAATGTTGGGCATAACGTTTATTGTAATGGATAATTTTTCCGACGCTTCAAGCGCCGCAACGGTTTCGGATGCAACGCAGCAAAGAAAATTCCCATACATTTATGAGAAAATGCCTCATGAGGCTTACAGATGGGGATGTAATAACTGGGGAAAATTAGAATGGATTACGTTTTATGAGCGAGAAGAGAAAATAGAAGATCCTGATCATAAGGGTCAATATTCAATACGTCAATATTATCGTAGATGGAACTCTTCGGGGTGGGAAATATATTGGGAAAAACATAATAAGGCTAAATATGAAGAATTTACAGAAATTATAATCGAATCAGCATTGCATGGATTAACATATTTGCCTGTCTATCCGGTTCTTGACTATTCAAAAAATAATAATCTTACGTATATGCCAACTCCTAAACTTGCCGATTTGGCAAACATGGCCTTTGTTTTATACAACATGGAGTCGTGGATTGAGTTGCTTTGTGTTTATTGTTTTCCAACGTTAACCCTTCCAGATATGGATGCTTCACAAATAGCGATGAGCGCAACAAACGCTATACAGGTGCCTAATGATGCCAAGTTTGCACCAGGGTTTATTGCGCCTCCTACCAGTTGCCTTGAAGTATTGCTTAAGGCCGCAGACAGGCTCGAAGATAAAATTTACAAGGCTGCAAACCAACTCGGAGTGTCTGGAACTCGCGCTCAAACATCAGCAATGGTTTCAGGGGTTTCAAAGGAATGGGATTTTCAGGCAACCAATTCACTGTTGACAAAAACTGCGTATGCTGCTGAAAAACTTGAGCTATGGTGTGCTAAAACCTTGTCTGATTATATACATCAGACAGTAGCGTTTGAAGTTGATTTCGGGTCAGAATTTATTGAAGCGTATTCTAATCAGCGATTAGAACAAATTATGGCTTTGATTGACAAAATGCCCCCAGAGGCTTTAACAAAAGAACTTTGGAAGGAGGCTGTCAAAGTTGTTTTTGTGGATGATAATAAACGTATTGAACAAATCAACAGAAGCATAGATAGTAGTTACGTGCAAGATTTGCGCGACAAAGCCGCATTAAAAGGCGAAAGTGGGGAAGGTGTTCCTGGGGAAAGTGAGAAAAAAGTTGCTACAGATGCTAAGACGAATAATAGTGCGCCTGAACAAGACTTTAAGTCGATTATTTCTAATATTTTATCAAAATCAAAAACTCCTCAAAAGTAAAATATGAGCGAACTTGATAAATATATAAATTCTTCTACAAAGCAATATACCGCTCTGTATAAAAAAATTGCATCACGGCTTAAAGACGAATTGCAAGGTGCGGGATCTGAAGATGTAAACGGCATTATATCGGATGTTTGGGAAGAATTTGATGTCCCGCAGCAATACAGAGACATTCTTCTTGAGGGGCTGCTTGGAGCTACCAAGGTTGGCCTTGGAGCAGAAGAATATAAAGCTTCAAGTGTTGCATTTCACGGATACTATGAAGATCTTGTTTCTGTCGGAAAATATGAATTAAGCAAACAAATTCATGATGTGACAAGGGTTGATGAAATACAATCGCTTATTAAAAATTCAATGAAAACCCAACAGACAATTAATACAATGGCTGTTGATCTTGTCAAGAAAGACATAACTACTGCCCAGCTACCAAAATATATGGACGACCTTGTTTCTAAGTTTAGACAAGCCTCTGCATTAACAGGTGATAAAGAAGCTTTTTTAAAATATCGAAAATCCATAGCAAAAGCTAATTCACAAATAGAAAATCTTAAAAGTTCAAACGACACGTCTGCGCTTGCCCGTGCATACAGAGACATTTCGGAACTTTCCCTGAATGCTTCTGACAGCGTTGTTGAAAAAACTATTGACAGAGCGATTATGGTTAAGGCGCGATCTAATGCCTTAAGACTTGCCCATACAGAAACAGCGCGAGCTTATGGCGATGCGCGTGTAGACTCTGTTTTAGCCGATTCTGACGCAAATGCAATACAGGTTGTGCTAAGCGGGGATCATGACGGATACTGTATATGTGATTTTTTTGCTGAATCGGACATGTATGGGTTAGGAGCAGGTATCTACCCTAAAAATGAATTGCCGGAATACCCCTTTCATCCATATTGTCAATGTATGCTTGATCCTGTTTATGGCGACGAAAGCCCGAAATATGATGATGAAAGGGCAAAATCAGGATTTGACAATCTTGGCGAAGATGAAAAACAGGCACTTGTAGGGAGTGAAGGGTCGTGGGACGATCTTGATTGGAAAGATCATAAGGTGTCAAAAGAATTCCCAAGCTCGCAAGAATAGTTCTTGCTTTTTATTGTGACACGATATATTATAATATCAAATTATGGAAACCACTACAGAAAAAGATATAAATTTCGATAACGCTATGCGCAAAGTGCAAGACTATAAGCGATTCAAAAAAGTGGCCGCTGTGCATATTTATACAGACAAGGGCGGAAAGGTTTCCAGGGTAAGAGTAGAAGAAGATTTGTGAAATAGTATAATTCTTTAAAATATTTTCTTGCGACCCAAAAGGCCGCATTGACAGACAGATTAAACACTGTTTGCCGATGTGGCCTTTTTTATTTTGATTATGGACATAAAAAAACTCATATCAGAACTTCCAGTAGACGATAAAAGAACATTGTCCGCCTTTGCTGCGGCACTGGCCGACGCTGGAGCGGATGAGTTCGTTACGGTTAAAGAACCGAATTTGCCCAACCTGTCTTCCGCAGCAGTCATTCTTGTGCCTAACGGGCAAGAAGGAGAAAAAGAGCCCCGCCCAGTTGCAAAACCTGCGCCTATTGCTGCAAAGACATACGATTTCACCGGGAATATAGTTTTCTTTGGGTTTGGAGGAGTTGCGGAATGCACATTGCCTGTATTGTTAAGACATATAAACGTTGATCCCTCAAAAATAACCATTGTAGATATGCTTGACAAGTCTGAAGTACTTAAAGACTGGGTGGAAAAAGGTATAGTTTTTGTTCAAACTCAAATTGTTGAAAAAAACCTTAAAGACATACTGAAAAAATACCTTAAAGAAGGTGATTTTTTAATTGATGTTTGCTACGACATTGCTTGTTCGGAACTTTTACAATATTGCAAAGACAATAAAATTTTTTATATAAACACATCCGTAGAAGAGTGGAATTATATAGACGGTTTTGATAAAAGAACCCCATACGAAAAAAGCCTGTATTCTCGCCAACAAGAAATTGACGCTTTAATACAATCATGGGATGAAAACGACGGTGTTACTGCGATTCTTGATATGGGAGCAAATCCCGGATTAATTTCTCATTTTATGAAACAAGGACTTGTTGACCTTGCAAAATCTCAAAAGGTCGGGACTAAAACCACGAACCGAAACGATTATGCCACGCTTGCAAAAGATTTGGGAGTTAAGGTTGTTATTGACAGCGAAAGAGATACTCAAATACTTATACGGCCTAAAGAGGTCGGTGAATTTGTTAATACCTGGAGCGTACTTGGCCTTGTAGAGGAAGCTAAAAGCCCGGCAGAACTTGGATGGGGAACGCACGAAGACGAAATTCCTGAGCATGCAACTGTACCGAAAAAAGGGCCTAAAAATCAAATCTTTTTATCACAAATGGGTATGCATACGTTCATGCGGTCGTTTGTTCCTGCCGATCCAAAAATTCCGCTTAAAGATGGCGAAGTTTCTGTTGATGGCTATGAAATAGTTGGCTGTCTTATACGTCACGGTGAAGCATACACTATAAGTAAATTTTTAACAACAGAAGACGGTTCTTATCGACCGACTGTTTATTATTGCTATTTACCAAGTGACGCAACAGTGGCTTCATTGCGCGAGTTTGCAAGCCAAAACTATTGTAAAGATAATGATTATAAGCCGTTGCGACAAAGAATAATGTACGAAAACGACATACTGAGCGGTTCGGATACATTAGGGGCAATGTTGGGTGGATATGATGATACTCATGTCTGGTGGTGCGGAACTTCTTTAAATATTGAAGATGCGCGAGTTCTTGCCCCATTACAAAACGCAACAACAATACAGGTTGCGATAGGGCTAACGGCTGGGATATGTTGGGCGCTTGAAAATCCTCAGAGCGGAGTGGTTAGGCCGGAGGATTTAGATACTGAATTCGTGTTAAATATTGCCAAACCATATTTAGGAACATTTATAAGTCAAGAATATGAATGGTCACCGATTAAAAATTATATAAACCAGTATTCGGAACGAACAGACAACAATATTGACGAAACAAATATATGGGGAATTCAAAATTTTTCCTTTAAAAACACTTAACAAGGAATAGTAATATGCCTTTGTGGAAAAGTTCTCAAGACGCTTTAAATATGATATGCGCACCAAGCGCAAGCGTTACTGGTGTTGAAATAACAGCCGGACTTGGAGCAAATCATAGTTGGGTACCTGTTCATAATGGCAATACTGTTTTGCGTTGCAAGGGCGCGTCGTTGTTATCAACAGGATCTGCTGGGCTTTTAGCCGTACATCTTTGCGACGACGCTGTTGGAATATGGTATTTAGCTGATCTTAAAGTTGGTGGACAATGGTTAGGAGATTTTGATTTAGTTGGCGACTCGACACATGGAACAACCGTCGCTCTTGACGCAAAATTATATATATATCCAGCGCTAAACGCAGTTGTATCAAATACAGAAAAGTCGGTATAAAGAATTTTACAAAATAAACTTTGGAGGTTTTATGATAATAGCAAAAGGAAGTTCGTTCGACGGAAACAGTGACGGTACAAGCGATTTGTTTGCTGATGTTGCCCATAACATTTGCACGGAATACGCGGCAAGCGGTGCTATAGCCGAAAAAAATGCTCTCGTTATTCTTACGGCATCGAGCGCCCTTGCGATGACATTGGCTTTACCAACCGCAGGCGCTCCAGGTACAGGCGATGACGGGAAAAAGTTACGGATACTATCCAAAACTGCGTATGCACATACAATCACATGCACAAGCGGATATAATGGCGGGGGAACGTCGCTCATAACCTTTGCCGCCGCTGCTGGAAGTTCTGTTACGCTAACTGCATACAATGGTTACTGGTGGATAGGCGACGCGTCAATAACTGCTGCATTTGCAAGCGCCCCAAGCGCGGCATATACAACCGCAACGGCAATTACTCAAAAAACTGGACAGGTTATGCTTACGGGAACCGCAGCGCGCGCGATGACACTTGCCCTGCCAACTGCCGGAACAGATGACGGCAAAGAACTGGTGGTTATGGCTGGAACTGCCTTTGCACATACACTTACTGTTGCCGCTGCCTTTCGTGGAACGCTTACCGTTGCGACATTTGCAGCCGTAAGCGACAATGTTGTTTTGCGCGCATACAATGGCGCATGGTATTTACAAAGCTATCTCGGTGTAACGTTGTCGTAAAAAGTAAATTAAAGGAGACAAGGTTTCTTTAGGTATCTTAATAGGTTTCAAACAAAAAAAGGAGTCATTATGAGCAGTTACAAGACGGTTGAAGAGGCGGAAACAAGAATTGCCGAACTGGAAGAAATTGAAAGGAATTTGACGCGCGAAAGCATCAATCATAAAAAGGGTTACAAGCAATTGAAAGATTTTATCGAAGGCAAGGGGCTTGATGTAACCAAAGATCTTGAAGAGCAGTGGGAAGGAACTATAGGCAAGACAAAAACAGAAGCAGAAAAGAATTCAAAACAAACTGAAAAAATGCAAGCTCAAATCAACGACCTTATGGGCAAACTTGAAAAAAGCGAATCGGAAAAAACAGAATCTAAAATCAGAGCGGAGTTGACTGGAAAATTTTCCGATGTAATAGGCGGCGAAGACATTGTTGATAATTGGATACTTAAAAAGCTGGTAAAAATTGAAGATGGAAAAATCTACAAAGTTGAAGATGGAAAAGATGTTCCAATTGAAACGTCCATAGGCGCCTATAAAAAAAATAATCCGCAAAGGATTATAGTGAATCAATCAAATGGTGGAGGAAGCCATTCGGTAACAGAAAAAGATGCTCAAAAAACCGAAAAGATGAATATGAAGGATTTTAGGAAACTCACAGAGACAGCAAAAAAGGATTATCTCGACAAGGGAAATGAAATTATTCCAGACTAAAGTCTGGTTATTATAAGGTTTCTTTAAGGTGTCAAGAGCTTTTGCTCAAGGTTTCAAACAAAAAAATTAAATTAAAAATTTTAACAAAGGATAAAGTATGTCTTTTTCAGCAACAACCTTGACCGCCTTACAGCGCGCTCAGGTAAGCGCAAATATTGAAGTCGCCGCAGAGCCTTGTGGAGCCCTTGATAGCGTCAATCTTAAGTTTGATGACAAGGGCGCGGCGCTGGGCCAGATAATTGTCGTTCCAGTCGTTGTTCCGTCCGCATCAGGTACGGCAACTCCGTCCAATGTTCCCCCTACCGGAGATACGCAGACACCGGTTAATGCACAGATCAAAATTACCAACACTCCTCAACAATCTCTTACGTTTACTGGCGAAGATTTACAGATGCTTGACACTGTTGAAAGTCGTGATGAAATTTTGAAGCAGTGGCTTGCGCAGGCAGAACGCACACACCGCAACGAAATGTCAGCCGCCGCCGCCGCCGCTCTTGTTCAGGGCGGTTCGAGGGCTGTTGGAACACCCGGATCAACTCCGTTTCAAGTTGATCTCGCCGGACTTACACAGGCCAGAAAAATTCTGCGCAATAACGGCGCGCCTATGAGCGACATTCAGGTCGTGACTTCAGTTGATGCTTATACAAATCTTCTGAACCAGAACGTGATTCAGAAGGCAAACGAAGCCGGATCGGATGCAGAGCGCCGGTCGGGAACTATTCGTTCGCAGTTTGGGTTTAGCAATATACGCGAAGATGCAAATATTGCAGATCATACGGCAGGAGCAGGTACAGGTTACGTTCTTGATGGCAATCACGTAAAGGGTGCGACGGCAATAAAACTCAAAAGCGGAACGGTTAACACAACCGGTGTTCAGCTTGGGGACATTATAACAATTGCCGGGGACACTGTAAATCAGTATTGCGTCGGCATTGCTCCTGGAACAAGTACGACAGAAGTTACTCAAGCCGCTCTTCTGGCAACATCGGGAACTGTATATATTGGAAATCCTGGCTTAAGAAAAGCCCTATCCGACGGTGCCGCAGTTACGATTAAGCCTGCAAGCGCAGGCGTATATTCGCCGTCATTTGTTTTTGAGCGCCATTGCGCAGTGGGAATAATTCGCCCGCCCATTATGCCAACTCCAAACCAATTTTATTCGCAGCTCTCTACTGTAACTGATAAATTTGGATATACTTATCTGTTCGGAGAAGCGAATCAGCAGTTTCAGGTTTCGTGGTTTCTTTGGGTTGCTTATGGTTTTGCGGTAACCCAGCGCGAGTATGTTGTTCCGATTATCGGTAACTAAAAATAAGCGGGGTTAACTCCCCGCTTTATTATTAACATTGTTTAAAAAGGGCAGGGCAGTATCTGCCCTTTATCAAAAGACATATATGACACAAAGTAGATTTTTACCATTAACAAGCACAACAAATACCACAGGCTACGGTTTTTTGTCAACTTCAGATATTACAGATTCATTAGCGTCCGACTTTGTAACCGCTGGAGACTTAAGAGTACAATCATGGCTTGATCTTGTTGACGGCGAACTCCTTTCGATAGCACAAGAACAAGAAGTTCCTTTGCAAAGTATATGCATGCCGCTCCATAAAAAAATATTAGAATATTGCAAGAGTTACTTTTGTTTTGTTTGCTTTCAAGACGCATTGGGAAGAAATGACATGGTTCAAACTTCTTATGAAACTATTAAAATTAAACTTGACTGGTATGCCTTGCGCTGTGAAAAGCTGCGGCTGCAACTTACAAAACAAATGTTTTTATATACAAATCTTTCGCTTCAAGCAAGTCAAAGAGCCAGGGGAACTATTAGTATTTTAAGAGGATAAAGATGGGTGTAACTATTGATATTGACATATCGGATTTTGAAAGGGCAATGGAAAAAATGCCGGAAATGGCAAACAGAGAAGCTCGAATTGCGCTTAAAGAATCGGCTAAAATAGTTATTAATCAGGCGCGACAAGAATTTGAAGAACATTTTAATGGTGAAACCGGAAAAGGTGAACAGGCTATTCAGGTAAACCCTGAAAAAACAACAGAGGACAGTATTTCAATAGGGTTAAATTTAACAATAGCTCCCTACGATGAATATTTACATGAAGGGACGAAAGACCACATGGTTCCCAAAGAGCCTGAGGCGCATTGGAAATCCCAATCTAAGCCCAGGGCCTTACATTGGGTTAAGGGTGGACAAAGCTTTTTCAGTAAAGGCCACATGGTAACAGGAATAAAAAAATTTCAGTTTTTGTATATTGCTAAGGAAAAGTCTAAGGAAAAAATAGTTGAATGTGTAAATAGCCATGTACAAAAGGCTTTAAAACTGGCAGGATTGTAATGACGACTCCATGGAGAACACAGACTAGAAAAAACATGGCGTTGCTTATAGGAGCAATGACTATTGAAGATGGATATAATTTTGATTGGGGCGCTATAAACAATAGAAACTATGCAATCGGTAATTTTCCACGCGCAGAAATTTATTGCAGCGAAGAAAATTTCGACGAAGAAGCTGGACGTGGATGTCAAGATTATACAAATAAGACAATGTTTGTTATTAAAGTAGCGGGAAAGTTAACAACGTCAAGTGCTAATCCACTATTTGAAATAGATGATGTTTTCGATTTGGCGGTGGATGACCTGATAAAGCTTTTTGGCAATAATAATAGTGTCAATGACACTTGTGATTTTATACAATACAAGGGATTTACACGTTCTGAAAAATCGGGATCAGGAGATCAGTTTATTCCGTCTAAAATGGATGTAAAATTTGTTGCGACATACGCAATTGATAGACTTGATCCCACATTATATTCTTCAGCATAAATTAACCCCGGCTATTTGCCGGAAGGAGTTTTTATCATGCCTTATATGTCAATTAAAACCTATTTAGTAGGTAAAGTGGAAGAACACCTAATTCCGTCAGTGTCTTCCGGGGTTACGAGTATTCCGCTTGGCACTGGAACTGTTGATCCAACATCAACATGGGCAACTGAATTGCCAAGGGATTTTGTGATTCAGGACGGAACCAATTCGGAGCGCGTAACGGTAACGGACATTACGGGTTCAAGCGGATCTTATGCGGCAACAATATCGACAGCATCGACTCATGCGTATTCAGCGCCGAGAGCATCAATTCTTACTCCAGGGTATGCTGATGATTTTGTAAGCGCTGATTTTAATTGCCGCTTGCGAGGTGTAAAAGCCACTCCCAAAATTACCCCAGATGGAGAATCTGAAAAATATGCAACCGGCGACCATCGGCGTGACCAGTCGATTATGGGAGCCATGCTTGGCGATATGGAATTTACTGAAAAATTTGCCATAAATCTTTCTCAAGGGACTGGCGCAGAGTGTGATATAACGGCGGGAAGTGGGGCTATTACCGCAGTTGCATCAACCCCTACCAGTGGACATGCCGGAACCGGATATCGCGTGGGCGACTGGTTGATTCCGTACGGTGGAACTCTGGGTATTGTCGAGGTTGCGTCCGTTACTACCAACGGAGCTATCGCAACATTTAATACCACGCCTATCGCGGGAGGGTCGGGATATACAACCGGAACTGGAGCAACATTGACGGCAACTTATGGCATACCTAAAAACGATAAATTTTTAAGGGCAATGGGACACAAGACAGTCGTTTATCCAGGCAAAGGCATAGGCTATCAGCCGCTTGCTGAAGCCGATGATGTTACGTTGCAGCTTGGCCTTATTTTCGTTGGCAGTGGGGCAAAACCGAAGGCGCGTATGCTTAAATTTTCAGGATGCTCAGGGGACGGAAGCATTGGTGCGGACGGTGTAGGGAAACCTTATGTTTTGACTGGAAAATTTCAGGGAAAATTTGTGTCTGACGCTGATGTAACTTACGCAAACACACTTGTTCTTACCGCACCTGAATCAAGATTGCCAGAAAAGTATTTGTCGAATACGGTTCAGGCAACGGACATGCTTTCAGATACATCAATACAATTCCATTCGTCAAAATGGAATCTTGCTTTCGGCAATAAAATCGGTTCTGTTGAAAACCAAGCAGACCCAACTGGATACGACTATTTTTACATTACGGAACGAGATCCTAAATTAACTATTGATCCTCTTTTGAAGCAGGTTGCTAATGAGGATGTGACAAGTATTGTAAAGTCTGAAACTTTAAGAGAAATACTTGTCGCATCTGCGTTGTTTTCGCCTCATGTAACCGTAGAGGCGGTCAATTGTCAATTAATGTACCCATCTTTTGATGACAGGGGCGGATCCGTTGCGACCGGAAGAACATACCGGCTGTTGGGTAATAATATAGACGGAGTAGCTGTTCAGCCTCTTATACCGGACGAAGCAGCTTATGAAATTCTTTTGGGAGCAAGATCGTAATTTTTACATTTTTAAAAAGGAGACAATATCATGACAAATCGAATTGAACTTACCGACGAAATGAGAGTCAAGCTTGCTGGGCATCTTCCATTTTCGCTTGAAGCGACAATAAAATATCCCCCGTCAGAATACATAGACAAATACGAAAAAGATGGTAAAAAAGTTTATGTTGTTGACGAATCTTTGCACAATTTTTTCCCTGTATTTGAACTGCGTGGGTTTACTGAAGCAGAAAAAATCAAGTCGGAAAGTATTACCAAAGAAATGAGAGCCGACAAAGAAAACTTAAAGCTTGACGAACAAATAAAAGAGATTAAAGAACTTGTCAGGCTTGCAGTAAAGGGGTGGACGCACTTTATCGACATAGGAACAAAAAAAGAAATAATTTATGAGACTGATGCAGTAAGTGGATGTAAAAAAGAAGTATTTGAAAAAGTTCCTATGGGAATGATATGGAAACTTTACTATTACGTCCAGCAGCTTTCTTGCATTACTTCGGGAGAAAAAATTTCTTTAGCGTAGCCGCCAGCATTCGGGCGGAAATAGGTGATTATAATTGTAGCGAGTGCGACGAAAGCATGAAAGAGGAATGGGGATGTAATAAACCTACAGAAAATCCGGTATGGGTTGATGATGAAGATGAATACTTTACATGCCCATTCAAATTTTACATTAACTGTCCTTCGGCGAGAGATTTCTTAAAAAGATACGATGATCTAAAGGATGGAATTGTGGCTCCCTTACCTTACGATAAAACACTGGCAAAATTTCTTGAAGCCGTTTCTTTTTTTAACGGTGAATATTGTAGATTTTTGAAAGATAAACAACCCGCGTCAAATACGGCCAGCCTTGAAGCCTTCATGAACAAAGACAAACCCAGCGACCAGGAAAAGGACTAATTATGTCAAGCGACGTAGAAGTCAAGTTAAAATTAAAATCTGATCTTGCAGAACAAACTAAAACAGAAGTCAACAAAGCTGTTGAAAGTCTTAAAAAGTTATCAATGTCTGAAGCTGAGCTTGCAGCGGCAAAGGCACATTCTGGCAACATAAATATTAAATGGCTTGATTTAGAATCAGATGCAATGAAGAGAAGGGAAGCCGCACATCAAAAATGGCTTGAAAAATTAGATGCTTCTAAGGTGGCCTTTGAAAAAATGAAAGCGTCGAGCGCCACTACAAATAATGCTATAACCGACGGGTTTAAAAACATGGCGGAAAATGTTGGGGACAGAATAACCTCAATGGCTTCAAAGGTTGTTCTTGCGTGGGTAAGTATTCATGGCGCAATGAAAATTAAGTCGATGATTGAAGATAGCATGGAATATGGTAATCAAATAACCAATAACTCGCGAAAAATGGGGATGTCAACTACCGAATACCAAAAGCTGTCTTACGTAATGAAACAAAGCGGAAGCGATATTGGTTCTTTGTCCAGAGCTTTTTTTACTATGGCAAAACTTGCCGAAACAAGCAACACAATTTTAGGAGTTTCAACAAAGGAAGCAAATGGTAGCACCAAAGAGCAAGGCAAATTATTTGAAGAATTGCTCATTAAAATATCAGAAATACCAAATACTAATGAGCGTGCGGCAGTATCAATGAAGCTTTTTGGCCTACAAGGCAAAGAAGTTTTTGGAATTGCTTCACAAGGGAAAGACAGAATAAAAGAACTAACAGAAGAAACTACAACATACGGGCTTGTTCTTGATAAGCAAACAATTGAACAATTACATAGGGCAGAACAAGCCCAAACAAGATTAAATACTTCTTGGAAAGTAGCCACTTCACAAATTCTTGCGCCCTTGACCGAAATGCTTGGCAATTCGGTTTTGCCAGCATTGATGACACAATATTCTAAAATTCTTGCTGAAAGCCTCAAGTCTCCGCAAGACAAAAAAAATGAGTTTTGGATTAGGCAGTATAAAAACGACATTAACGATTTAAACTCGGAAATGGAAAGGGCAGAAAAACAAAAGAAAAAATCTTTTAATTATGATGCTGAAATAGTGACAATTAAAGAAGCTGAAAATAGGATTGCAGAGCTTAATAAAAAAATTGTTGCATTAGGCGGAGAATCAACAACTACTTCTCCTGGAGCTCTTAATAAATACGAAGATCTTTTTGACAAAAAGTCTTCAAAGGCGGGCGCTCAAAAATATGATTCTGAATCTGTAATGTACGGTCTTAGACATACCGCTATTGCCAGTTCCGTGTATGGCGGAGAATTGGATATTAATAAACAAGCAGCATCGAAATTAAGCGTTCTTGCAGGATTTTATGATACAATGTTTACAATGGATAAAGAAAGTACTGATAAGCAACTTGAAAATATTGATGAAAGAATAAAATCTTATCAAAAGATCAAATCGCTTTATCAGGTAATGGAAACTCCGAGAGAATCTTTGAAGCGTGAAGCCACAGAAGATTTACAATCAGTTGACGAGGGGGTAGCTTTAGGGGCTACGACAAAAGAAGACGCACTATCGTACAAGCAAAAACGATATGCCCTTTACTTAAAGAATGTAAAAAAATTAGACGCTGAGGACACACAAAATAAAAAGCAACATACCCAGCAACAGATTCAGATGTATTCCGGCCTTGCACAAAAAACCATAGGGCTTGCAAACAATATTACACAAATAAGAAGTAATAATCTTGCGACTGAAAAAGCAAAAGAACTTCAGGCTGTCGAAGACAGTAACATGAGTCAGAAACAAAAGGCAAAGGCTACCGAAAAAATCAATAAGGAAATGGCAGCAAAGGAAAAAGAGCTTAAAAAAGAACAGCAGGCATGGTCAATAGGTCAAGCGCTTATAAACGGCGCTGTGGGAATCACAAATATATGGTCAGAACATGCAGCAAATCCGATATATGCAGCAGCTTTGACCGTTCTTGAAGCCGCTACCATGGCAACTGAAATTGCCATTATTAAATCACAAAAATTTGCGAAGGGCGGAATTGTTCAGGGGACGGGCGGAACTGATAGCGTAACCGCACAGGTAACTCCAGGCGAACTTGTAATGACTCCAGATCAACAGGCAAACACACTTGCCGCAATAGCTCGCGGAGGCTCATCAACATCCAATAGTAGTAACAATACTAATTATCACATGGGAAACATTATTGTAAATGGCAACGCCGATGCGTCTACAGTGCGAGCAATACGTCAAAGTCAAGTGGAACAAGTGAAACAGTATCAGGCAATTCAGCGGGCGGCGAAGAGATTGAGAGTAGCGGCATAATGGTTATATCAGGCACCGGAATAACAACATTTACGGCCAAAATTAAGCCCGATTTTAAGCCCAAATCATATTATGCCCTACAATGGGCGCAGGCAGCAGACATGAACTGGCATGCCACTGATAGAGGCTCCGCGCGGGATTATTATGAATGCGAAGATTTTCGCTTGTATGCAAAAGAAAACGTTATTAATAATTTTATTAATCAAGTCGAAAATAGCCGAGTTTCGGGAGATAATACGCTTACGCTTTCGTCTTTTTCGTCAACCGAACATATTTTTGGGGAGGGTATTGTTTATAGTGGGAATCTTACCGTTACTGTTTTAGAAATCCCGTCGCGCGCTCAAAACACATGGAAGGGCTGGTCTATTACTTGTAAACTGCGTTTGCTGTCTCCTTACGCATATACAAGCTCTACGGCCACTCTTCCGCCATTACGATGTGTCGATGTAGGGTATAGCGCAGATTCCGAAAGAACTATAACAAAAATTGATACTTACAATAACGCATTTACTTATGTTGATCGTGTATGTGATTCTGGTGTTTTTACCGGAACGTTTTTATTTACAATACCTCAAATGGAGCAACTTAAACTTTTTGCTGTCTTAATCAGGGCAACGCCGTTTTCAATATCAAAAATATGGGGCGTTAATTATCCTTGGGGGCGTAGAACTACTACTTATCCGATATATGCAAATCTTAAAACCATCGAAGATGAACAAATGGAAGGCGTGCATCGTTGGAAATGTAAATTAACTTTTGTCGAGTTTAAATATGCCTAAAATAAATTATGCCATAGAAATTTATACCGATATAGGGGACGCAGATCATACCCCTATGGCGTTAACTAATACCGATATAGGATTACAGAACGGTGTATTCCGTTTTGTATCAGGCAGGCCAAAATATGACGGCTCTACAGTTGTTCCTAAATATGGCGCAAGCGAAATTGATATAAACGGAAACAATGTAAGCAATCAGAACAATACTAATATTTATTACGAAGGATTTTTGCAAAAAGACGGAATTACGTCGAATCCTTCAAACGAAATTGATTTAAGTCAGACTGGAGATGTTGCAACTCTTAGTAGCCTTGAATTTATTGTATCAAACTGCAATTCGACAGGATTACAATTTGCAAATCAATGCAAAACAGATGAAATTTTATTTATTGGAAGACGAGTAAGATTATTAATTTTTATTGACAATGTGATTTACAGTAGATGGGTAGGGGCTATAGACAACAACCCGTACGACGAGGTTGATTTCCATTTTTCTTGTGGGTTTGATGATTCTGTTTACAAAACAATGCCGCCGAAAATAATAAATTCTGTGACTTTCCCAAACACCGGAATCGGTTCTCAAAAGTCTTCACAAATATCAATAGTTGGGGCTGTTTCTTCGGCTTCAAATATACCGGCAAATGCGACAAGTGAAAGCAATCCGCTGCCTATTTGCTTTGGAGACATTCCCTATGCTCAGATGTTCAACGTGGAGGGTATTCCACAATTTGAGAAAATAGCTTATTCATCTTATTTGTCTGCATATTCAAAAGTCGCACCAGCGTTACAATCAAGCAACGGCTCAGGTACTATAGATGATGACTATATATATTCAACAAATTTGTCTGTACAAAGTTTTAACCCTCATCCATCAAGTGATTTTAGATGGTGCCCAGGATCACAGTTTTTTCCTCCAAGAAGCTTATATATATTTGTCAACAATACTGCGACTGGAGGCATTGGGTTTAATAAGCGTTTTGATGATTGGGTTTACATGTTGGCAATACCCTATAAAGACCTTTCAATATCACATCCGGTGACAGGATCAAGTGGAGACGTCTTTACAATGTCAGCAACCGAAAAGCGCGATTCATACGCTTTTCCCTATGATTATTTTAAGGATTATTATGTTTTTAAAGTAAACGATACAGAGGGTTATAAAGTAGTAAATAGTTACTCTACATGGCTATATTACGAATATGATGAAACAAGCCATACTGGGCGAAGCTGTTACGCTTTATTTCTTGCCCTTGCAAAAGCCCCTGAAAGTTTTGATACGAATAATATGCTTGCTTCTATTGTAAAGGGCTATACCCCTGTCGATGTTCTTGACTATGGCAAGCCGGTTTCTGGTTCGGACACAATATTTTTCATGCTTGGGAAAAGTAAGGTCAAGCAGGTTGTTTCTAATTTCAGGATTATTAGCTATACTTCAAGATTGATAAACGGCATTGTACCAATTGCTGGAATACCAGTGCTTAGAAGTTATTCAAGCGATCAAAAAGTATATAACGATGTTTCGGGCATGGTTTCGGAAGCTAACGTTATAGGAGATTCAACAAACGGAGGAATAAAATTTCCTTATTTGCAACTAAAAGCCGCATCTGAAATACAGGAAAACGGAGTCTCTTTATTAACTCCAATTGTTTTGACAAAGGAATGTATATCAAATGTAGAAACCTGTCAATTAATACCTGATAGCACAACAACCGTTACAAAGTCAACAGCAATAACAACACGAAGCCTTACTGATGCTCAAAAAGAAATTTTAATTGATAGAGACAGGACGACATCTCTTGAAATAGCGATACCTGGAATAAGTGTTCCGCTTGCATTAGATAGCGGGGCATCTACGACAACAATATATGTTGATACTGACCCGTCAACATTTATATATAAAACAGGATCAAGTGGCGACGTTGTTGTTGTTGGAGATTATACAGAAGGATTTACAAATGGACGTGTTGTTATGGATTATAGTACAACGCGCGGCACTAACGGCTATTATTCTGTTGATCTTGATGATAGCGTAACTGATAAAACCGTGGCAAATGGAGCAGTATTGATGATACAATACGTAGACGGAATATCAGCTCGCGGGCAATGTGTAACTTTCGGAATTGACATGACTTCACTTGTTGATATTGATGTAGAAAAAGCATATTTTGGAATTGATTTTATAGCAACAACTCCGCATGGAGGAATAGCTTCAGTTGGGAACTCACTTAAGCACCTATCTTTTGGTATTTCGTTTCGACTTCAAGACCAATACGGTCGAGATGTTGAACTTGACAGTTCTGACAGATTGGATTTACGTGACCCGTTGGGCAATATACTTATATTGACAAAAGACCAACAAAATGGAGTTGCGGCTTATAATCCAACATGGAACTTATTGCCTGATGATTATTACGAATGCGGGGGAAATACAAACAGTGAGACCAATAGATTTTCAATTTCCTCGTATAGTGATGATAGTTCAAGCAATGCTTTTGGTGAAATTGATTTTACAACAGTACTGTCATTAATAAAAACACGAGTTGCAACTCCAATTCTATATGTTGATTTTTATGTTATAGGATCTTCTGTTGATGTCGGAGAGTCTACAATTAAGCCCACTTATCCTGTAAACGTAAATCTAAAAATTAAACAAATAGGTTTTGTTGCGCAAAGATCAATTTCGACGGAAAACAAGGCATTATATACCGAAGTAAAGGGAGAAACAATTGGGAATAACGGCACTACGGCAACCAACACGGTATATACAGCAATCCGGCATATTCTTGAGGATTATGACAAAATTCCGTCCGCACTTATTTCTTACGGAAATCTTGATTCCACGCGCGACGCGACGCATTCGTGGTATATCGGAAGACAAATTTTAGAACGTAAAAGCAGCTTGGATTATTTAAAAGAACTTTGTCAGCAAGCGTTTATTGGATATTTTATATCACGCTCTGGTAAACATTCATTTTCGGCATGGAGAGAAAATAAAGCTACGTCAATAACATTTGACGAATCTACTATTGTCAGGGGCAGTATAAAGGACTGGAAAAAGACGGATATTTCGTCAATGTTTAACGATTTTAATTTGCAATATAACAACAATCCCGGCCTTGGCAAGCTTGATAAAAATATTATCTTAACTCATATAGATGACGCGGAACCTGATGTTACAATAACGACTACGCCGACACATTACCCCGGAGATGGATTCCCGGTAATCGGATGTATAGATACAGACGGAATACCGCTATGGAAAAAATACTGTAGCTTTCCCGGAATCCCTACCACTCCTATTTCTGCAATCGCGGAGCCGGTGAGCTCAGAAATAGGTGATAGCTATTATGCTGAGGCAACAACAACCCATTGGACTACTGGAAATTATTATGTATGGCATGGTACGGCATGGGTAGCCAACGAGTATCCCGCCGCGTATACAGCGGCAAGTACGCTTTGGGCTGCTTGTCACGAGTCCTGGATTAAATTTTTTATAGTAAATCAAGCGTCCGGAACATTAACATCTCTCAACTGGTATCAAGACAGATCAGTTTTATCCGATTTGACAGAAGCTGCGAAAGGCGTTGGAGTTTACAGCTCTGCATATATGTTTTTACAACAGATAATTGGATGGCTGACAGATCAAAAAGACACGGTAACTTTTTCCGTTCCAATAACCGTTGCTTCCGCTCAATATGATTTACTTATGCCGGTATATTTTTCTGATTATGTTTATACTTACGATGTTGCACGATTTGGATGGATAACCCGAATTGAGCCGAACTTTAATGATACCGACAACGCTGTTTTTAACATATCTTTAATACTTGACGTACAATAGAAAAAAAATTATGAAAAGATACGTAAAAATAGGTAAACATACAAAAAATCAGGAATTTGCTGACGTTTTCAGCTACGACAAGCACGGTCGAATTACAGTTGGGGTAGACAATACAACAACAACGATTAACACGGTTACTCGGCAAATTACTACAGTGGCGGGAAGTTATTCCGGATACATTCCGCCCTATGCGTCGGCTCCAGCAGCAATATCAACGTATCATCAGATGTGGTACGATACGGTTAATAACTGTTATAAAATAACAGCATCAACACAAGCCGGAAGCGGAACAAAACAAGTGCTTATTACTGATCCTGAATAATATTTTAAAGGGAAGGAAATTATGGCAAAAAAATATTTGTTTTTACTGTGGATACTGTTGGCGGTACAGATTCCGCAAGGGCTGACCATGAATCCCCTGTCGGCATTTAAAGGATTGATGGTTCGGGACTCTCTTGTCGATTCCGGAGTGATAAAAACAAAAACCCTTATCATCCAGTCGCCCCATCATGCGGACACGACTGGCGTAGACACGTTTTTTTGCAAAAAGAAAGATACTGTTTCTTATTTGTCACGAGCAGAAATGAAATCACTTGTAGGCGGTTCTGGTGGAACTTCTGATTCTGGCTGGAATGGCTTTGTCAAAGGCACGAATCAGTCTGTTCGACTTATTTCTTATGACACAGGAAAAACTGTGATACTCGAAACGCTTGTCGGGACTACATGGAGTTATGCCGGATTTAAGTGGGAAATAGGAAACAATTTGCCAAGCGTACCTTCGTCCGGAAACTATCGGGTTTCAAACGTTTATGTTACTACGGATTCTTCGCTTGTTGTCCAGTATTCTACAGGCACAGACATCTATACTACAATAATAAGAGACACGGCTTCACATGATACATCTGGCCATGGATCGCTATGGGCGGCATTAGGTGCAAAGCGCGACACGTCCGCGCATGACACAACCGGTCACGGCGCGTTAAATACCGCAATAGGAACAAAATTGACAGCGGTAATATCTTCTCCGGTAGCCGAACAAATTATAAAATACGATGGCAGTAGTTGGGTAAACGGGAACGCAAATCCCGTGAGCGCTGGAGCCGGAATTGAACTATGGGGAACGCAAACCATATCTGATATATCGCCATATTATAATTTTTCCAATACGCCAATTTCGGCAGCGGAGGAAATTTTTACTACGGTTGTAAACAATAATGAGGTATTGATTGCCGGAATAATCAACCCGGCAGGAACCAGCATCACAACGCTGGATGCCGGGCGCTGGGTATTGCACGGATGGGGATATGCCAGTTTAATAGGAGCGCGGTTTATTGCCAAAATTTATAAACGCTCTGCTGCCGGATCTGAAACACTTTTATTTAGTGTAAATGGGAATATACTTGGAACAACCCTTGGGCAAGAAGATAAGGAAAGTGTGCAACCGGAATATACACTTGCATCAACGGACAGGTTATTAATCAAACTGTACGCTCAAACAGATAGTACGCATGACATTACTGTGTACTATTATGACTATGGAACGGATCATTATACTTTTATTTCCACGCCGCTTACTACTGGACATAATTTTTTAAAAGGTGTACAGGGTGGAAAAACAGGTCAATATTATCACGTGGATAGTGCCTGTTATTACACATTGACTCGCACGGATACAACCGGAGTAATTATCAACCGCGTTGGCACATTAGGCATAGTTGATTCCGTAGCTCATGCAAAAACGGCAGTTACGGCAACCACGGCAGGAACGGTTACCACAAACGCAAATTTGTCTGGCGTTATAACAAGCGCCGGCAATGTGACATCTGTTGGCACATTGACCACGGCAGCGGTCCCGGATGCAACTAACTACCGATATTGCACGGACGCGCAAAAAACCGTAATCGGAAACACTTCGGGAACAAATACCGGCGACGTTACGTTGGCAACCAACAACGGATTGAGCCTATCAAGCCAGATACTTGCTATGGGCACGCCAAGCACGCTTACGGCAACAACAACCAATGCGGTGACCACAACTACCCATACGCACGCGATAACGCCTTCGCCGTCTCTCGTTGGCGTTGGAACGGCGCAATATCAATACCTCGTTACTGGCGCAAGCCCTTATACGCCTGTGTGGAGTTCGGGGTTGCTTAATATTCCGACAGGCTCAAGTTTAATTCTTTCCGGCGCATATTCCCAGACTTTCACGGCGGCGGCGGCGACGGCAGCTTCTTGGCCTACTGCCGGTGGAACTGTGTACATACCCAACAATCCGCTGACTACTATAGGCGACATCATGTATGGTACAACAACAGCAACGCCATCAGTTACCGGGCGGCTTGCTGCGGGCGCCCGTGGAACTGTTATATGCGGCAATGGCGCGGGAGTTTTACCGACCTATGCTGCCGGCAGGATTGTGAGAAATGCCTACTCGACCACTTCGCAGACCTTAACGGCGGCAACATTGACGCTTATTGCCGGCACGCAATTCAATTTTACTGCCGGCGACTTGGCAATCGGAACGCATTTCCGATGGAAAATATCATTGACCAAAACCGCAGCCGGAACTGCATTGAGTACGTTTTATGTCAAATTTGGCACGCTTGGAACGACTTCAGACGGTACAGTTTTGACGTTTATCAAAAAAGCCGGAACAGGGGTTGCTGACACCGGACATGTTGATATTGATTGCATTGTCAGGGGGCCGATCTCATCCTCATGCATTGCAATCGGGCATTTTACTTTGACACATACGTTGGCATCAACCGGATTTGCCACTACTGCAAATTGTGATGTAGAGTCGATTTCCAGTACATGGACGGCAACAACTCCGACGTACGTTGAAGTCTGTGCCACAACCGGAGCGTCGGACGCTTATACAATCGCATTGGTCGAATCTGAAGCATATAATTTACCATAGGAGGAGCTGTGAGAAAGCTACTATTTTTTGTCGGATTTTTTATTTCGTTGGGAATGGCAATGGCGGGGTCGTCCGACACGGATTCCCTTGTTGTTGTCGGAGGAGCTACTATCAATCGAACGCATTCACATTTCGTGGACGCGGATTCAATCGGAATCTCACAGACAAAAAATGCGGGTAGTAGATGCGATTCCGTGGCTGTAATTAAAGATCAAAAATTGAGATTTAGAACGTTGACAGAGCTTGCAACCGACTTGGGGGGAATAGCCGGTGATTCTGTGCGAGCGGCGTATAAATCGGATACTACTATCCGGGCAAAAGAGGCGTGGCTTGCATTCACGGCTTACTATGCAGACTCGTGTTTTAAGGCCGATTCCTGCCGGATTGCTTTACGAGCACATAGTGCAGATACATCCGATACCTGCAAAGGCGGCGCGGCAAGGGCGGTGCAATGGAACGGCAAATCTATGCCGTCCACGACTACGGATGGAACATTATACAATACAGCAGGAACACTCTCTTGGAATAATTTGTCATTGATATATCAGCCGCTTTCGTCGATTCTTACTTCAGTCGCGGCGCTTTCCGGTAGTTCAACCGGCTTGATAAAGTTGACCAATGGCACGGCCAGTCTGGATGCAACGGCCTACGGAACCGGCTCTGTGACCAGTGTTGCCATGACGGTCCCGACGGGACTGACCATTTCCGGCAGTCCGATAACTACTTCGGGGACGTTGGGCTTGAGTTTAACGAGTGGATACAGTATACCGACGACCGCAAATCAAACTAATTGGAGCAGCGCGTACACATTTACCAGCGGGTTTACAACGAATTACCCGGATCTGGTAGCCATTGAAGCATTGACGGGAACTGCTGGGTTTTTGAAAAAAACTGCGACCAATACGTGGGCGTTGGATAACTCCACGTACTTGACGGGTAATCAGACAATTACGTTGTCGGGAGACATATCCGGTTCAGGGGCGACGTCAATAACCATGACACTGCCGACTATAAATAGTAATGTTGGGACATATCAGGGCATTACTGTTAATGCAAAGGGTCAAGTGACGGCAGCAGCAAATCAGAGTTATCTGACCGGCAACCAGACCATAACCCTGTCGGGCGATGTTTCAGGGAGCGGTACAACAGCAATCACTGCGACGCTGGCAAACAGCGGAGTAACTGCCGGAACGTATGGCGCGTTGACAGTTAGCGCGAAGGGGCTGGCTACCAGCGGAACGACAATCTGCCCGGTTGCAAACGGGGGGACGGGGTTGTCGTCGCTTGGCACTGTGGGCACGGCTATGCTGGCGTTCACAAATTTAAACGCAGGATTTCTGAAATGGAGCGGAAGCGCGTTGAGTATTGATATGACTACATATCTCACCTCTGCAACTGGGGCTCCCCTAATACACGGCTGTTCGGCGGGATACATACCATACGCCACGTCAACGACGGCGTGGGGGAATAGCCCGATGTATTACAATGGAACCAACATAAAATTGACCGACTCTTATGCGGGAGACAATGCGTCATTTATTATATCATCAAGCGGAACATCCAACGAGAATGGAAAATATAGAGGGTTGAGTATATGGACACAGTCAACAAATGTCACTACGCCATACGAAACAACCAGGTTAACATCATATTGGTCGTCAACAACCTCGGAATCAACGAAATTTACAATTGCTCAGCGTGGCTATGGGGGAAACTTATATGATGTGTTAACAATATTAGGCAGCGCATCGACAAGTGCAGCTTCTCCGGCTGTCGGCATCGGCACGACGAGTCCAGTGAGGGCGGATAATGCAGCAGTAACTTTTCAAATTGGCGACAGAAATGTAATCCAAAATACGGTTGGATCTCAAACCAATATATCTAACAATGCGTACTATGATGGGACGAGTTGGAAATATATTGTATCCGACTACGCAATGTCAATTAGGATGAACGGCTTGGGAAACACAGGTACGACGCCAGGTGCTATAACTTTCACCTGTTCACCGTCTGGGGCTGCGGGAGCCTCAATAACTAATCACGACGGTTCAGATGTAAGGATGGTAATCCTTAACAATGGCAACGTCGGCATCGGCACGACGAGCCCGACGAACGGCAAATTAGACGTTGAAACAACCTCAGGCTATGCGATATATGCGTATAGTTCCGGATCAGGAACATCTGCGATTTACGGCACGGCGACAAATTCTGGAGCTGTTGGAATAACTGGCGTGGGCAATAGTGCGGGAGTTTGGGGAACTGGGACAACGTATGGCGTAGGTGGAGAGGGCAACGTCGGCGTGTATGGATCATCATCTGCGAGCAATGGGACAGGTGGATATTTTACAAATAGTAACAGCACTGGCGGAACTGGCATTTATGGTTCGGGATTCAATTACGGTGTGAGAGGTGTTTGTACAAGCACGTCGGGTTACGCCGGATATTTTGAGGGTCATACTGGGCGCAACGTAACTGTGAAATCTCCCTCCGCAGCATATACGCTTAATGTTGCGTCTGAAACTTCGGATGTTTTTGTTTTTACAACAGCATACACTGTTACAATGGGAACGGGCAATAATAACGGGGACATTGTGTATATTGTCAACGCTTCGGGGAGTCTTTTTACATTACAAGGATCAAGCCGCTACGGAACCGTTTATAACGGAAGTTGCGCGGCTTGTACTTATTACAGCGGCGCATGGTATATTATGTTTTATTAAGCTATTTTTAATTTTTTCAAGGGAGGTTTTATGCGGTTTTTTTTCGGTCTTGTATTGATTGCGGTTTTGGCTTCGGGTTGCTTTGGAAAAGATTCAACTGCGGTTAAACCGCCTATCAAACCACCTGCTCCGGTTGTCGCTGCCCATGCCATGGTCAATGATACCACGATTGACCAGTTTCCGCTTCCACAGGGCGCGTTAATAGTGAGTCACGATAGTATGGCTCACGTGACGTATATTGATACTATCAACAACGTTCGAATAGATGATTATTTTCAGAACAAGAATAAAAATACGGAGTCTGTAGTAGATGGGAAACATTATTCCGTGTTCAAGGCGGTGAAGAAATTTATCAATTGGGAGTTGGTAAAATGATTACATTTATTATTATTTACTTTTGCGTAATATTTATAGCCACTGCCATATTTCACCTTTTCGTAAATGGCAAGGCTAAAGATAAAAACAACTTTAAGGATTGGATAGATTGAACCGGAGGTAAATATGTACTTTCTCAGACATTTTGCTCCGTGGGAGTTTGTCCCCCGGATTTTTTACGAGAAAATGGGGACAGACTGCTTACAACTTGTGAACACGGTTATGCTTGCCACAGCAGATGATCTTCGAGACTATTTCAGCAGGCCGGTTGTATGCAATAACTACCTCGGCAGCGGAACAAATGAATACCGTGGATTCCGCCCGGCATTTTGCACTGTGGGTGCGGCTGAGTCTATGCACCGGATCGGCGGGGCATTAGACCTCACCATACAGGGAGTATCGGCGGAAGAGGCACGGCAAGCAATCCTGAAGCATTCGGACAAGTTTCCATACATCACCCGTATGGAATCAGGCGTGGACTGGCTGCATATTGATAATAAGAAAACCAATGTTGAACGAATCACACTTTTCAAGGCGACATAAATGGATTTAAACCGTGCAGTAAAATTAAGATTTCGAGAAAATAACATGCTGAAAAGTCAAGGACTTGATATTGATAGTTTGATTAAGCAACGGGAAAAACTAAAAGCTATTAACGTCACAAATTGTTACCCTGAAGAGCATGAAGAGGAAATCGAAAATTAAATAGAAAGCGAAAAGACCATGGCAACATCAACAGCTATAGAATTGGCAATAGATCAAGCTATAGACGAGCATATTGATAAATGCAAACAGGAACTTCCGTCAAAATTTATCATGTGGCGATGGCTTGTACCTATTTTAATTGGAGCAATTACTGTAGTTGCCGGAGCAACATTATGGGTATCTGATCGTTTTGGAAAAGTTGAGAATCGTATGACGGCTATTGAGACATCAACTAAATATGTAGCAGATAGAATTGACGAAGCGATAAAGTTGAAAAAATAGCAACTTATAAATCTGATCCTTTTTTACAAGGGCGGCTTTGGTCGCCTTTTTTATTTTGAAGAAATAATAAAAATAGTTTGACTCTTTTTATTTTATACATTATATTTAATATTATGAAAACAAAAACAACGAATATTACTGTGCCAATTCAGGTTCCGATCACAACAACAGTGGCTTTGAAACGGTTGGCATTATTAGTATCGGAAAAAGCCGGAACGTGTAATCGGAATTCAGTCGAGACCGGAACCGGAAAATCTATCAGTCATGGATATAATCATGCGTTGCTATTAGCAGCAAAATATTATGGATTAGTCGATTTGACAAAAATTGATGGTTGGTATAGTCAATATAAATCAAGGGTTTAACATTATATGTTTCGCACTTGATGTAGTTGTACGCAATTGTCACCTTTTGAGTTTAGGAGTTTTTATGCTTTGCGACGATATAAAAGTTATCGATTTTTTACACGACCGTGATTTTTTCCCAGACGACAATGGTGCATGGGGGCGCATAAAAAAGGTTTTGGAAGCGGTGCCAACATGCGCACAACACACGCAGCCTACAAAGTGCCTTGGATGTGAGTATTGGCAAGGTTTACATGGTAATATTTGCATTCGTGGCAGCTCCGATCAGTATTGCGTTAAAGTCGGCACTCAGCAGGCGGGTGCGTGAAACGTTGTAAGAAATAAACCAGCCATTTTAAATTATTATGGCGGCTCACATAAACGAAAGGTTTGTAATGGAACAGTCTAAGATCGCCCGCATTTGTCACGAAGTTAATCGTGCTTACTGTCAATCAATAGGGGATTTTTCTCAGCCCTCTTGGGACGAAGCTCCTGAGTGGCAAAAAAGTTCAGCTGTAAACGGTGTTCAGTTCCACATTGATAATCCAGATGCACCGCCATCGGCATCACATGACTCTTGGCTTAAACAAAAAGCGGAGGAAGGTTGGAAGTATGGGGCTGTGAAAAATCCCGAAACTAAGGAACATCCTTGTTTTGTTCCCTACGAACAGTTGCCAGTCGAGCAGCGGGCGAAAGATTTCATATTCACCAGTATTGTAAACGAGCTTAAAGCCGCCTAATTTGCGGAAGGCTGGTTTACATCTTACAACAGGCGCGTTACGTTCGCTTCGCCAATAGCAAGGCTACTGCGTAACACGCCGGACGTTGTAGTCAATTGTCAAGCGCAAAGAAAGGATATTATATGCCCGCCGAAAAATTGAAACCGTGTCCATTCTGCGGAATGAAACTTGTTTTTCAATTAAATGGTTGGTGGGCGCATCCTGCTAATTATGGGTGTGTTTGTCCCATAGACGGTTTGCGTGTGGACGATAATACTACCTCAATCGAGGCATGGAATCGGCGGGCGGACATTAGAGAATGCGCTTGCCAACAGCCTACAACAGCCGCAGCCCAAAATACGGCAGAACATTAAGGATTATTGAATTTGATAGGCCGTACTTCGGGCAAGTGCGGCAAACGTTAGAGGCAATATTTCTGCCAATATAAATTATAGGCGGGCGCGAAAACCAATAAAGGAGGAATCATGGAATTAACAAGCAGCAACGTTGATACAGTATTAGAAGATTGCCTATTTGATCACAAGCCGAGCGATGCGGAAAAGATTTCTTCTCCATCGGCTGACGGGATTATGGCAACATTTCACTTTGACCCAAAGAAACTTTCTATCCACAAAGAAGATATATGTTCCATGCTCGCCGAATTACCGGACGCTTTTCAACAGGACGGTGGCGGAGGTATGTCATTTTTAAACGCCTGCATAACTCGCAGCGGCAACCAGTGGGGCGAGCATAGAAGTATAGATTTACTTTTTATGTTAGGCATGGCAATCGGAAAAGTGAAATGTTGCTTTTCAAGAGAAATGTGGAATACTCTTCCTGGCGGGATGCCGTATTACGTAGTTCTTAAAGACGCGCCCGCAGAAAAGCAAGGAATGGCAGAAACACAGCCTCTAACAGCGGTAGGCTAAAATGCCGGTTAGCAATATGCGGTCTTACGGCACTTCAGCCGTACCGCAACACGTTGTACAAAAGTTTTAACGCTTTTATTAAGGAGTTTTAATGCGCGTGTACGACATACAAATAGTGGATGAGCATATCTGTGCCACTGATCCGTCACAAAAGGTGTTGGACTCATGGGTGCGCATTAAAAAGGACGCTGCGGAGGCGTCAAAACCTTCGCACAACGTTCGCGATTATGCGGCGGCGCTTCGTGTACTTCACGAATATCGTGCTTTGCCAACTACCAGTGGTGTTTCGACACTTTTTGATAGCTGGGTAAGGCAGCGCCTCAATTCGGCCAAAGCGCCGAACTGCGCATAATCGCGAACGTTGTATGCAATTTGCAAACCTTCTGAAATTATAGGCCGCGCCAAGAAAGGATAAAGACATGCTTGCAGAATATCAGGCGCAGAATCAAACCGATGAGAACGGCAACCCCACGGGCGGCAGCGTTCGAGGAACTGGGCTCGCGGTCGATTGGCAAAACGGCCCCCTGGGTCGCGGCGAAGATCGGAAGGAACCGAACGGTGCATTTGTCGAGACGGTTATTGATGCCGCCCGGCAGCGTATCGAGTTTTATCAAGCCTCACAGTTTAAGTGTCGCGAGAATGCCATCGCTATCACCAAGCTGGAAGAGGCGCTTCTTTGGCTTAACAAACGCACGGCTGACCGCGAGAAGCGGAATGTCGAAGGCGAGCACAAAATCTAAAACCAAGAGGCGCGGCGGGATAATGCGGAAGGTTTGCAAACAGCACACGTGCGGCAAACGTTGTATGCAATGCCTGCCGAACCATGTTATAGGAGGCGCACATGACAAACGAGCAGTTTAGGTCTCTCCGTCGAGGCAATGTTATACGTGAGGGTTGTTCTGGTACGGCTTACGTCGTAGACGCGCACTATGGTGACTTCGTAATAGCTATGAAATCGATGCACGTCAGTAACCCTTCAGAATGGGAATTGTGCGCCTCTGAAAACAGTGGAGCGGTTGCGCTTGATGATGTTCGGGCTATTGTTTTTGGTCGCGGGGATAGTGTTACCAAAATGAAAAAAGTGCAAGATCTAAATTATGTTACCGACAGAAATCTTTCCGATGACTTCTGGTCAATCAGGGGGGGGGGGTGGAGTAATGGAATAAGTAATTTTATATTTTG
>WSSedL2TaDRAFT_1000006_pt1 | contig 44733 bp, 70 predicted proteins | sample WetSurSiteL2Tule_FD_9463 | JGI IMG/M metagenome (IMG submission 9463)
GAATCAAATTTAATATTAATTCTTTTTTCCATTCCTTGTAAATATTCTAATAGTTCTTTGTCCATTTTATCACCTCAAAGATATATTATAATATCTAAGTTATCTTTACAACTTTAACCTTTAGTCTATATTTTAAAGCTAGATCAATCATATGTTTTGAGCCTTTAGATTTATCATCCCAAAATACAATACAATAATCAGCAATTAAAGCCATTTCTTTATTTCTTATATACCCTGCTTGTTTACCAAATTTAACCCAATTAGCTAGATATTGTTTTATTTGATAGCCTTTTTCTTTGGCATATGTTTCACCTAAAGTATCCGCACCTTTAGCACCGCCTGATATTATTACGATTTCTTCTTTTATATTTTGAAGATAGTAATCTAATTTAGTTTTTAAATATTCATAATTATCAAATTCTCTACTTCCAGCTACTATTATTTTTTTCAAATTATCACCTAAATTCTATTTAACATTAATTACTACTTTAATCATTGTATATCTATTATATCGTCCATATTTTTCTGAAACAAATAAATAGAATCTATTATCTCCATGATATAAATATCTGTGTATTAAATCTGAATTTAAGTAACTATAGTTTTGTGTAATTTCAATTCTTGCATAAGGATTTGAATATGAATTTGTTTTAATAGATTGACCAATTTTAATCTTTATTCCATTAATCTTAACATCATAAGTCCATATTCCATAATGATTATAATTATCAAAAAAAGAAATTTCCTTTAAAGTAACTATATGACTATTATTCGTATATATATAAGCATTTGCCATTATAGAATTAAAACTAAAAACAATAATTAATATTATAAGAAGTAAAACTTTTTTCATAAAACACCTACTTTACTAAATTTTAAAATCCGACCTTCTAATCTTAGCAATCCATCGCTTAACATAAGAAGTGTCCTTTAAGTGTCTAATTACCATACCTTCCGCATTAAATTCAGGGTTATAAAAAGATTTAAGGTTTAAAACAAATTCCTTCACTTCATCTACTTGTAAACTTTTACCAGTATAATTAACAGTAGGAACTTTTTCTATACCTGTAGTCTCAGCTACAAAATCAATTCCAGCTTGAGTAAAAAATTTACCAGTATTTAAATCAAGAACGTCAAACATTAGAAACCTACGACCTTTAAAGTAATTCCCACCTACTTGTATTTTTTCACCGCATAATTCACCATAAATAATACAATCTGGAACACAACTATAATCTTTATCTCTTAAAGAATCAGCAATTTCAAAGTAAAATCTATCTGATTTATCTTCTATATCACATATCTTAGTACGTTTCTGGACATTGACGATCTCATGATCTTTGATTAATAGATGCATGCATCCTCCATCGATCTTTTCTTTAAACACTAATTCCTCTAAAGGTAAAAAATGCAAAGCTGCGGTATCAGCTAATATTTCACCACTAGTACAATCCCATTTCTTACCGCAAGGAATAAGCTTATATAAAGTTTTCATTTTTGGATATTCTATAAATCCGTTCATAATTCCACCTCAATATTTAAATTTGTTATTTTTGAAATTTTCGAGTAGTTCTAAATTCATGCAATGGGCAAGTTTGACATCTGTATTGCAATAGATTTTTTCTTTTAATTTTTGGATATCTTGACAGAAAGGAATATCTTCCCCTTGATTGTCTGATCTATATTTACAGGTTTTATAAAGTGATCTATGAAGCAAGATAATTGCTCCTGTCATATCAACCTCTATAATCCCTTTTAATTGACTTTTTCTGAAATGTGTATATTTATGTAAATTGTTTAAATACATTACATTGGTAAACTTATAAGGGTCGGTAAATGGACTTGATTTAACAAACTCATGACCATTACAAACTAATCCTGAAATTGCTTTTTTACCTGATTTAATCAGGGTATCTAGAGAGTCAGGAGTTAACATAATATCTGAATCTACTGAGAAAACCCAGTCAGTATCTATACTCTCGAATATTAAATTTCTAATATATGCTAGATGTTCATAAAGTGAATTGTCAATAATCCTATTTAACCTATCTTTAGAAGACGGTATTTTGCTGTTGTTATAAATTTTTACATCTATTTTGTTATATGAAATTTGATATTTTTTTTTGAATTGTTTAAGAAGGGTTTGAGAATTGTCTTGAGAATTGTTGATTAAGAAGTATAAGTTGGTGAGTTCTTTTGGATAGGTTTGAGAAAGGATACATTTAAGATAGGAAGGGATATATGCTTCTCGATTACTGATTGGTGCTGAAATAGTTACAGTTTCCATATAATTACTCCATTCTATAAAATTAAAATAACACTGATTTTTACGTTGTCTGCCAACGTCTGTCATATCAACAGATACAAAGATAAGTTATACTCGAAGTACTTTTTCCGTTGCTTACCCAACCGCACGCCCCTACGTCGTGTATGTATTTCAGATTATTAAGATGTCAGTTCATCCGCTTATAAAGCCATTTTTAGGTAAATAAAAAAAGGCATGACTAAATAAGCCATGCCAAATAAATATTAAATTATGCTAATTGATAAGTTTTCATATAGACTTTATTTCCAGAAGCGTCATCTACAGTGTATAGATCGAATTCCATACTTAACATAGTAGCTTCAGTGGATTTCTGAGTTATTGTGAAGTTATTTTTAGGTTTAGCCTTTAATACTTCAAAAACTACTGTTTTATTTGCACCAGCATTTTCATCATACCAAATACCGATACCATCAATTTTCATGTAGTCTGGGAAGTTATTAGCTGTAAATGTAATAGTGTTAGTTGTAGTTGGAGCTGCATATTTATACTCAGCTATAACCTTAGAAGCATCAGGACATGAAGTTGCATTTAAAGTAAGAGTTTGACCTGATAGAGTATATTGGTTCAATACGGCTGAACTACCACTTGTCTGAGCTGTACCGTAATCTCTACCGTTAGATAAAGTATATACAGTTAAAGTCCCTGAAACTGGTGTAGCTGCCAATGCTACCGCACCCGAAGCAACTGTTAGAACTTCTCTTTTTGGAACATTTGCAGTACCTAAAGTAATAGATTGTCCTGTTAATTGGCTTAAGAAGCTTAAGTCAACCAATGGCATATCTAATTTAAAAGTACCATTTTTTGTATGGTCAAATGAACATAGTTTAAAATTACCCTGTCCACCTCTAATGTCTAATCTTTCAGCTTCATAAGTAAAACTTGAATCTGAAGCATAATCAACATAACAAATTGGTGAATCGTCAGTATATTTACGCAACCATGTGTTAACAACTTCTTTAATAGCGAATTGTTTTCCCATTTATTGTTACCTCCTGTATTTATTAATTGAATTTCATTTACTTAATTGAATTTTATTTTTCTCGACCAATGCTCAAGCTTAATATTTTCAGCTCCAGCAAGCATTGATTTGATTGAAATGTAATATTCATCAATGTAGTTTAATCTATGAAATTGATCAAAAAGTTGGTAAATAGTAAGTTTACCAATGTTAAAAATATTAAGTGATGGATGTTTTGCACCAACAGAGGAAATGATATCAAGTATTAAAGAATCATTTTCAGAATCTAAATACTTCTTATATTTCTCTTTGGCTTTTTTTACCATTTCATAATATTCTTTTTCTTTTTTAGATTTGATTTGGTATTTTTTCTTATTAATTACATTTTGATCTAGAATGATGCCAATAATCCCATAGAATATATCAGCATCAATTATTTTATCTTCAGTAATAAAATAGTTATCTATGTGAAATGAAACTGGTGTTTTAAGAATTGAACTGAAAAGTTTTAAAAAGTTGTCTTTGAAATCGTCATTATTATAAATACTTATAATAACTAGATCGTACACATTTACATCAAATATTCCATAATTGTCTTGAATTTCTTCTTCATCTAATGACAGTAAACCAATTATTCGATTATATTCTGTAAAACCATATTCTTTGATCTCATCAATTGTAAGCGGATAAATTTTAAACTCTTTATATTCTGTAGGTCTAGCAAATAATAAATCTACCTCAAAATCTTTAATATCTGTCATTCTGCTTGTATTGGAAGGTTTATGCCTTTGTAACAAACCTTATATCCTGTAAAATTAGAGTTATAGTAAATAAGATTACTATAATTAGTTTTTTCACTTCCTATACCTGCTACCGCTTTATGGTCAAATAAATAATCTAATTCATCCCATATCAATAAAGGTCTACAAGATACATAATCAGTCGTAGTAAGATTCCAAAGGTCGTGATGCACTATAATTAAGCAATCTATATTAACTTTCCGAAAGTAATCTATTTCATCACTTTCTAGGTCATTTAACATAACCACTAACCTTGAAAATCTTGCATCGTCAACTTTTAATGAAAAAGGTTGAAAGAATATTTTCTGGTTTTCTTGATCTGTTAATAGAATTCTTGTATCTGGAATATCTGATTGACTTAAGGGGTTTTCCTCATCATAGTATAAATATTTACATAGATTTTGATTAGTAAATATTTTTTCCGCTATTTGGTTCAAATATAAATTATAACTAAATTTCCTCATTCGATACCCCCTTTAAAAATATCTCTGGTATGCTACACCTACTGTATGATCATCCTTAACCTTATCTATTAGTGATTCTTTAAGAATTATGTTTAAAATACCAATGTATGGAAGTGGAGTACTACCATAGACGTTTAACCTTGTGTTAGTGATAGTATCAATATTCTCAACTTCCCAGGCTTTATATTCACCTTTATAATCTTTTAATCCTAAAAGAAATCTAGTAGGTTTAGGTGTTAAACGAATCTTAAGAGCATTAGCATCTAAAGGTAATTGTAAAAATAAACTTCCTACTGGTAAATCTATTACATTTTCATTTGATGTGTTTGATATTGAGCTATAGGCAAAGCAATCAATCTCTATTATGCTGCTAGTCAATGGTGTAGATTCTGTAAACTTTAGAATACAATTACACCTTTGGACTATACAAGATCGTGTAGCTGTGTTTAATCCTTTTACCTGAGTAGCTATCCATCTATATCCATCAAACTCAAAAATATCCCCTAAATATAAAATAAAATCCATATCTTGAAAAACCAATCTCTTATATTCATCACTCGAATGTATTGAATTTGCTAAACCATAACTTTCTAGTCTAACATTAATGTCACTATACAAACCTGTAAATCTATCCTTGATCTTTATAGTTCTAAAATTGATGGAACTTGAAAAATCCTGATCTATTTTCTTTTGTAAACCATCTTTAAAATATAATTCAGGGGAACTGCTGTTATACCGTCTAAAGGTACTATAAGAATTATAAGCCAATTAAATTCCCCCTTTTAATTTTGTAAAAATTTAGTCCAATCGACATTATTGTATCCATACTTATTCATCAACATATCAATATCTTTAGCCAAACTTCCATACCAAGTTCTTTTTTCTTTGAGATTATTAGCAGAAGAGAAAGTTTTAAAATCATTGCTAACTAAGAAATTACGCATTTCAAGAATGTTATTTATCTCTTTTTTAAGCCACATAAGTGTCATAAGGTCACTTAAAATTAACTTTTCAGTTAAAGTCAAATCTATATTAAATGCTTTTGCAGTATCATCACGATCTTCTAAATCCTGTTTACAATTGTCAAATTGTGGAATAGACCTTAAAAGAAATCCAATAGAATAATTTTCAAAATCACTTGTTGAATTATCGTATATTTCATCAATTATAAAATCTTGTATATTTGCTAAGAATAATTCGAATATATCTGAATATGGAGTAGCCATAAACTAACCCCCCCATTATTTAAGCTTGTTTGCTAATTCATAAATATCTACTTTAGAAATTTTTGCTAACATATCGACCTTGTTCCTATCTACAAATTCATTATCATTGATCTTATAAGCAATTGTTTCTAGTAGTGTTATTCGTTGCTGTACTGGTATAATTTCATATTTGGACATCATGCTTTCTTCATCCATGTTTAGAAAGTTTATAAAACCTTCTTTACTTAAAATTTTATTGTAATCTTTTTCTAAATAATGTAATTTAACTACTTGAGAATCTAATATCATACAAAATCCTTCTGTAAAGAACCTTCTTTGATTAATTACACATTTAATTAAATCTGAGTAAAAAATCGGTTGTTCGTATCCAAAGAAATTAAATGAAAACACAGTTGCATCCGAACCATTAGAAGTTTTAAGATTTAAAATTCCGTTATATAGTGATACAACTTTGATCAATTTTGTCATTGATATATCTGTCAATTCCACTTCGTTTATATTTGTATTGGAATTTTGTAGAGATTCTAATTTTTCTCTCAAGAGTTTATTCTCTAGTTCTAAATCTTTTTTCAATATTTTAGCCATAATGACATCCTTTCTATATTAAAGGGGAGCAAAAACTCCCCATATTTATTACGACATGTCCATAATTCCATATTTAGCGTTAGTAACCACACCAACAGCCCATCTTTTTTGTAGAGTTTGAGATTCAACTAAATTAGCAGTATTAGAAGCAGTGTCAGAAAATGTTAAAGTATTTCCTTCAATAGCTACTTTTACTAATTTCTGTACATTAGTTGAAATAAAGTAAAGACGAGTGTTATCCAATACGAAATCATAACTACCTGATTGCCATTCAACTTTCTGTTTCAAAGGCATTAAATCAACATTCATGAAATCTCTAAGATAACCAACAGTTTTATATTCCTGTCCAAGACCCATTTTTAAGTAATCATTAGTAGGTAATACGTTAGATAAAGCTGTTTTAGTTCCGAAAACTATAGTATTAGCTCCAGCATTGCAAGCACTAATTCTTTCAGCTAATTGTACAAACCCTGATTGTGTGTACGCAGCAGCTTTGAAATTAGCTCCTAATGTGCTATAAGTATCATTGATTGCATTGTAAATATCTAAGGACATTTGTTCTTCGAATGCTAAAATTACTTTGAGTGTGTATTCTGCCAAATTTCTTTTACCACACAGGATTCTATACCAATCTTCCTCGACAGTTATAACTCTGTTTTCAGGAATTAATGACGTTTGACTCTTGTATTGTCTCTGACCAAAACCTCTTCTTTTACCATTGCTCATCTTAGAAATGATAAATAAATCTGAAGTATCTGTGTCAAATGTGAATGTATCTCCCCATCCACCATATTTTACTTCTGCAAATTGATCGAAATCTGAAACAATAGTTTCTGCCAATACTGAATCAATAAGAGAGTTAATAGTTGCGAAAGTTGCCCATCTGTAATTAGGATTAGTCTGTAGAATAGATTCAGCAAATCCTTCTTTAACCCCACTAATTTTATTTACAGTTTCAAGTATTAGAGAATGCATCTTTTCTGTTTTTTCTTCGAAAGAAATTGAATTGTCATAATCAACATTTGCTTTGTATTGAACTGATCTATAATGATTGTAATAGTCTCTGAATTTTTTATATAAATTTACATCAATTCCTGATTCTGCTGCAAATTTAATTATATTTTCTGGTAGTCTTAACATCTATTTTATTCCTCCTTTGTAGATTCTTTTAGGATTAAGATGCTTTAATACATCTGAATTTGTAAGCTACGACTCTTGTATTACCAACTGATATACTAGTAGTTGCTAACAATTGATAAGCTAGAGATACTGCTGAGAATGAACTTGCCCAAGTAAGTTCTAAAGCTCCATTTGCTGGAACAACATAAGCATTAGTTCCTTTAGTTCCTGCTAAACCATCAGTAGATAAGATTATTTCGTCCCCAACCTGTGGTTTGTAAGCTGCGAATATTTTATTGACAGCTATATTAAAATCTCTTGGATCGTCAATTAAACCACTATATACACTGTTTACAAGTACATTAACTGGTTCATTTACCATATAGAAAACATCTGTTGCCAAAGTAGCTGTTACTGGAGTTGCTGCTAAAGCCACTTCTCCTTCTCCACTAACTGTAGAGTTACCAGCAAGAACAACTACATTTCCATTTTCCATTGCGTTATATTCGTTTTTAACTGATTTAATAAAAGCATCAGTTTGATTAGCTGCAATCATTCCAGCTATTAGAATTGAATAAGCCATAATTAACCTCCTTTAAAAATTAATCCCAAAGTTTGCTTTTTTTAACTTCTAAATCAGCTTCTATGGGAATATGAATTCTTGTTTTAGTTTCTTGTTCATTAGGTTTGGAAAGAGTAAATGCATATGCTTGAATAGCATTTTTGAATATTTCGATATTATCAAATTCATCAACTTTAGCTGACCATTCTTTAATCTGATCTTCATTTAAAACATCTTTAACAGAATCAAGAGCAAAATTTAATTCCTGTTCCTTATGCTGTTTCATTACGTTTTCTTTGAATTCTAAAAGTTCTGAATTTGTTTTTTCTAGATTTGTAATTTTTTCTGAGAATTGAGTTTTTTCAGTTTCAAAATTAGTAGTTAGATCGTTGATCTTAGTTTCATTTTCTGTTTTAACAGTTTCTATTTTCTCTGAGAATGTTTTAACTTTTTCATTTACTTCTTCTTTTGTAAAACATAAGTTAATAGCCATTTCATCTTCAGGTGTGACCTCTGGGGCATCTCCTTCAGGTGTTTGATCTTCCACTATATATCTCATTCTACATTCTTGAACAGTAGCCATGTCTAAAGTTAAATCTTTATTATATGGTATAGCCATGCATTTACCAGTTTCCCAGTCAGATACGTAAGCATATTTGCTACAGAAATCACGACAGTAATATTTCTGGCTTTCATAATCTCCATCCATATATTTAACGGCACTACATTGTTTATTAAAGATATCAAATACTTCATTAACTGTATAAGAATAGCTTGCTGCAAAATCTTTTTTAATAAATGTCACTTTTTTTACCTCCTTTTCAACAACTTTTTCATCTATATTGGAATAAAGTAACCTTTCAGTTTCTTTTACCATTTCCGAAAATTTTTCAACTGTTGCATTGGCATTTTTGATTGCAGGTCTGTAAATATCCCCTAATAAAGTTACACCTGTAAAACTGAAAGCAGTTATATTCTGAGCCTCAGCGTTTTCATCAACTTCTGAGTCAACTACTAATATTTCCATACTGATTGCTTTCTGTTCATCTCTAGCGAATATCTCGACTACTTCGGGATAATACATTTTCCATATATAAGCCTTGCAAACTAACCATAATTTTCCTTCGTCATCTTCTTTAAAGGAATATTCAGCTTTATTTAAAGCTAAAACTCCGCACGAAATTTCGTCTGTTTCATGTGCTTCAAAATCATCTGTTTTTGGATTGTACTTATATAGAACTGGTTTTCCAATGATACTAGATGCTGCTGAGATAATAGCATCCCTTGTGATTGGCATTTTATGAGCGTTTTGTCCTTCTGATACTACCCACATCTCTAAAATTGCCAACTGCGAATTGTTGATTTCTTGTAAATCATATTTATCTATATTAAAAGTGAGTTTTTTAATATTGCTCACCTCCCTTAGCTTTATTTATGTAATCTGCTAAGTCCAATGTCGTAATATTCCTTTTCTATTTCATAACCTAGATAGTTTCTATTTAAGTTCTTTGCTGCTAACAAAGTTGTAGCTGAACCAGCAAATCCATCAAATACTAGATCACCTTCATTACTACAATCGAATATAAATTTCTCCATTAACCAAACTGGCTTTTCAGTAGGATGAAGTTTGTTACAACCTCTATTTAACTTGACTTCAAAGATATTACTTGTACCATGTTTAGGAAATTTCTTATATTTGCCTTTTCTAAATAACAAAATAAATTCTGCTTGTTTGAAATAATATGGATTAGCCACTTTATTTTGTTTTTCCATAACTAATAATTGGCAATAAAAAAATCCAGCCTTTTGAGCTAGAGTTATTAATTCGCCTATTTGTCTATCACACATAAATATAAATGCATAACTTCCATCTTTTAATATTCTAAAATATTCAAATATCCATTCTTCTATTTTGGGAGTTTTAAATATTGTTCCTTTATTAGAAAATACTGTATATGGATTAAGTTCCCTTTGCATGTGAACTTTATTATTAGTCATTCCTCCACTTACAAGCTTGTATGGTGGGTCAGTAACTATCAAATCTACTGTATTATCAGGAATATTTTTTATTTCAGTAATTACATCTTTATTATAAAACTGGTTTTTCAAATGCAAGAGTTCCATTATCTTTATTAGCCTTCCATTCTATTAATGCCTCCGATAGTTCTGGTGTACGAGAGAAACACCAGATATACTTATCATCTTTGACATCCAAAATGCGTGAGATAAAAGGTATTTTCTTTTGAGTTACTAAAAATGCCTTTAATTTTGAACTTTTACATGGAAATAAAAATTCTCGATTAATGGCAATAGGATTTTTTACAAACATATTATCTATCCTTTCTATACTTTCAATTTCTCTTCTAAACTAAATCCTGTCCTTATCCAAAATACTGCTCTATCTGGTTCTAAACAAGTATAGTTTCGGGAATCTACTTCATCTATTTGTCTTAATCTATTAGAACTATGTTTATGTCTAAATGTAGGTGCATCAATTCCTTTTCTACAATCTTTCAAAACTCCAAGCTCTCTGAGAATACCTGTAAATTCATCATCACCAAAGTAATGATTATAACTAGGGTGAAAAATAATCTTATTTAACCTTTCTAAACAAGAAAATGTCATAACTGGCATAGTTATTAAATAATCTTTATCATTCTCAGCAGATTGATTACCATCATTTACATATAAAGCTCCATTATGATCTTTAAATTCATTATAAAAAAAGCTATCCCAATGTGGAACTGAATAAACATCATCAAAAACTGCAATTATAATATCTTCTGGATTACCTTGTAGATCTTTTGTTAACTGATATAAAGGTTTAGCAACTCCAAAATTATTATCACCAATTACTTTTATTAACAGCTTTTTGTTATATTTTAAAAGTATGTTTTTTTGATCTTCATTATTTACAGCAACATAAGTTTCAATTTTAGAAGTATCATCGGCTTGTTCCATCCATAGTTTATGGTTATCTATGAACATTTCTGGTCTAATTGTTGCCCATAATATTTTTATCATCTAAATCTCCTTATCTTACATTTGCATCTGTATCTTTAGTTTTTTGACCACTCTCAGTCAAATCTTGTATTTTTTTTTCTGGTCTGCCATTTTGAGAATTTTGATTAGAAGCCATTGTATTTGCACTTTGAATTGGAGTAAACATTTTTTCATATCCTAAAGATTTCATCAAACTTAATCCATCTCGTAACTCTTTTTCAGTTAAGTGAAGAGCAGGAGCTAAATCAGGAGTTAAAACACCATATTGAAGTAATTGCATTTGTTTTGCCAAACGTTCTTCTTCGTCATAAATAGTACCTTGTAATTTAGCTTTAAATTTATATTTACCAGTCAAAAAGTGGAATTGATAATCTAAAAAACTTTCAAACTCTCTATAAACTACATTTGCAAAAGATACATCATTTGCAGTGCTTACTTTCATAGTTGCTGCGTTCGGTTTTTCACTGTTGAACAAAGCTTGATCCGAGCCTGAAGATTTATAGAAATTCCTAAGTGCTTCACCGACTATATCAGTTTTATTCTGAGTGTTCTGGGAAAAGTCAAACTGTTTAACTTGATCGAAAGGAACAGTACCAAACTTGATTCCACTAGGAAGCATATCGTTTATTAATTTGTTAAATTGTCCTGCCATTTCTGCTGATATTGAAAGATCATCGGTTAATTGACTATCTTTGCTCTTGTTAGTAGGGATAGTGCCAATTAGTAATTTAAACATATCTAGAGCTGTTTTTTCAGCTTGAAGATTCTTGAAATTATCTATCTCGTTTGCATCAACAAACATACCTAGTAATGGAGGTACAAGACCAGCAAATATAGAATGAAATTTAAAAACCCAACTATTTTTAGGATTTATTTGTTGCCAATAACACCATCTACCATTGCGGTTCTCAGCTCTAATATTTGGCATATATGATTTTTCTTGTATTAATTTCCTGTAATCTTCATAATAACTTTTAAATTCTGGAGCAAATGCGTTGATATCTACTCCTTGCTGGTGAAAATAATTTAAATCGAATGAATAGCACCACCCATATTCGAATTTAGAATCAATCAAACAGTAGTCTACAGGCATTTCTTGAAAAGTAATCCTGTCACCATCTGATCTTAAATACATAAATTTAGCATCTTCTAATAACATTCCAGTATTAATATTTGTAAATTCTTTCTTGAAATTGAAGTTGCCAAGGAATGTCCAAATCTTTTCATAGTCTTCTTTAAACGCTTTAGATTTCATTTCCTTCTCAGAAGCATTTATAGGATAAACTGAAAGATCGTAGGTTAACATATCTGCATAATAGTGTACTAGCCGTTTAAAAGGCATCTGAACATTATATAAATATTGACAAAATCTTCTTAATTTCTGCTCATTGTCTTTTGGATTATGTACCATTTTAATTAATTCTGCTCGATGTTGGGATGCAGGAAGCATGTTGATATTTTTCAAGACCTGATTCATGATTAAAGGATTAAAAACAGGGTTATATAAGCTACTCATTGCGTTAGTGTAATCTCTTACGTATTCTGCCATTTCTCACCAACTTTCTTTAGAAATTTATATATTTAAAATATTCTTCGTAATTATTTTTTTTAGGAGTCCTAAAACAATTAGACCTGTTAGCATTTTCCATTTCTGATACTTCTGACAGTCCATACAATAAAGAAGTAACTCTATCTCTCTTTTTGGTCTTAACTATCCTTGTAAAAATTACGACTCCACTATCTGTAAAAGCTTGTTTAATATTAGAAGCTTCTTGAATTAACATATCTGCTTCTACATATTGTGAAAATTCTTCAACTGTAAAAGCTCCATCTTTATAAAAACTATCCATTTCATTGCTGCCTTTTAATAGCCTTAACGATCTATCTTCAAAGCATGCCTTTAAATACGAATAATATTGAGTGTTAAAAGTATTAGTGGCTGAAATAGCCTTTATTAATGGAACTGCGTTATCTAAAGTTGCCCCTTCTTCATCGCCTATAATGACCAATGGAGGGAACTCTAAGACACTATTATCTGAAGAACGGTATTCCCATGGTTCATAAAACATAGAAGGTAATCCAGCACCAGAACCCAAAACATCTATTACTAAACGCTTTGTATTTGGAAATTTAATATGGATTAATTCTCTTAAGAAATCCCTCTGTTTATGTAATGGGACACCATGCATTGTTTTTGTATAAACTAATTCTTTATAATAAAGCCCACCTGGTCGTTGTTTTAACTTGATCACGTGGGTAACTGCGTTATCTGATTTAGTAGCTCCTGATACGGCTACGTCATGAGTAATAATATATTCCGCTAATGTTTTGCTTGGTTGTTTTAATTCACATCTTTCTAATATTCTTGTAACCTCTGTAAGTTCAAAAGGAAAATAAGATTCAGAAGAAGAACCGACAAACATTCCTTCGTATTCATATTGAAACTTATCAATAGTCATAGATGGCTTATCACGTTCTTGTAAAATATCATCTTCTTCAAATATCCCAGAATCAACACCAACTTTATAATCCAAACTACAAACAAAATAGTCAGGATTTCTTTTAATCATTTTATGGTAATGATCTTGGAATCTAGAATATAGATCACAAGTTTTTAGATAAGCTGATGAAATATAAATCATTTTTCCTTTTTCAGCTATTTTTCTTTCGGGATACTTACGTTTTAAGGCTATAAGATTTTGTCTATTGGTCTTTGTCATTGGCACAAGTACTTCTTCTATAGTATCTGAGCGAACTAGCCTTGCTTCATCAACAAGAATACCATTAAATCGCCATGATCTAGCAGAATCACCGCTTTGATTTTGCCCTAAAACTATGGCTCTAATTTCCGAACCACATTTAAAACTTATATAACATTCATCCATTGAAGTATGGATTGGATATAGTATCTCTCTTTTTATATTATCGTTATTTAATAATTCACCTTTAATCTTTTGTATAATGACGTTCCTAGCTTGTTGTCCTTTACCACTGGCAATTCCAAACTTATATCCAGGATAAAGTATACACATACAAACCATAAACACACCAGAAATCCAGCTTTTACCTATACCACGACTACAGATCAACATACTATTCTGATTTTGTGCTAAAGCTCTTAAAATTAATTTTTGGAATGGAAATAATTGAATGCCTAATATATCCTCTGCAAATTCGTCTAAATAGTACCGATAATAAGATATAAACTCAACCCATGGCTTAGTGTTAAGTTTTCCTTGTTTAGCAGGATGATAACTACCTGCTTGGCTTGGGTCATCAAAATAACCAGTTTTAATTTTTCTATCTTTTTGTGAAAAGTTATTTAAGCTCATTTATAAGCTTTTACTTATATTTGCGAATTGGTCTAACAATTTATCGTATAAATCTTTTTTGAGAGGTTTATGTTGTGGTATCCATTCGTTGTTTTCAATCATATTAAAGATAACTCCAAAACTTCCTAAACCAACGTCATTAGCTGATCTAGTAGATTCTGAAAATTGAGCCGACTTACAGAGATCATCGAATATCCCTTTTAGCTCTTTAAACTCTTTAGCTGCTTTTTCATCTCTATCATTCAACATTCTTTCATAAGCTTTATCCATTGCTAGAGATGCCTTAGCTATCTTCTTTGCATAGTCTTTGTGATTAGTAGTTGTAATTTTATAGTCTCTATGTAATTCTTCATAATATTGCTCTAAGTAATTTAAATCTGGAATAGTAAATGTACCTCGCCACATATCGTTGAAAATTGATTCTTCTAAAAGATCAGTTTCAGCGGAAACTTCTTCTAATATTGAATCTTCAAAACCAAGTTCATTATATTTTGGATTTCCAATTACTGTAGCTAGATAATGTCCAAAACAAGTGTCTCCATACTTGTAGTAAATCTTATTCCAAATAGACCTTAGCATTGGTCTATCCATTTGCTTTAAAACATCTAATACATATTCAAAATTATTATGTTTACTTCTCATTTGTAGACAATTTTTACACGCATGAAAAAATCCTGCCTTGAATCTTCCAGCCGAGTAAAACAACTTTTCAGATTTACGTTTTCCACATACTGAACATACAATGGTAGGATTCATTATTTTACGAGTTGCCATCTAGACCACTCCTATACTTCGATTGTATCTCTTGTTATTTCTTCAATCGTTATTTTTACTTCTTTATTTAAAAAATATTCTTTTATTAATTCAAAAGAGATAAGTTCATCACCTTCATCTTCTGCTCTAATAAAAAAACCTTTATCTGTTAACTGTACTAAAGTAGCAGGTTTATGAGTTAATTTAGTTCCTTTTGTAGTTGTAATTTTTAACATTTTATCACTCCGTTTCTATTTGATAATACTGTTTAATCTTTGACCTTACTATTTGATCTAATGCATCGATTGGGCATTCTATTCGACTTCCATTAGTAAAATAAAACACCTTATAAATATTTTCGACTTTGTTTATATCTTGGTCATAGAAAGTTAATTTATTATTTATATCTATAACTAAGATTTGGTCAAAAATAAATAAACCATTTTTTTTCTTATAATAAACCTCATCTTTGACTTTATAAGTATCTACCTGGAAATTAAATTCATTTAATTCGTTTACATAACACCATTTAGCCTTATAACCTTTATCTAAACTCTTTATCAATTCATTCATTCTTAAAGTTTTACTTTTTTTCCATCTTCGAATTTGTAATTTAGGCTTTAGATTAACTGGCTTATATTTTTCATCTTTAGTAACTAATTTTTCTAACATTTGATGTATTATTAACTCGTTATAACTAAATGTTTCATACTTAATAATTTTTCTTGCTTTGCACTCAGTAATAAAATCTGAATTATCATGGTTAGATATTAAAAAAGTACATAAGGAATCCAATATTAATATATATTCAACGCTATTAAAAAATTGTTTTCTTGGAGTATGATTGTATTCAAATCTAGATATGAGTTCATCTTCTAGAGTAATTCCATTAATTTCTAATTTAAATATTTTGTCAATTATTCTTAGTTTAGATGCAATTGAAGCGTTTTGTTTTTTAATTAATAACTGATGTTGAGTACCATTGATTAACCTTAATTTTTTTCCCATCTTTCTTAAATCTCTTATTTGTTTTAACGAATAGTTTTCTAATACTAGATAAGTATTTAAAAGATATGGCAAAATAATTCTTTTTTTAATTGAATTGATTTTAAGCTTAATATTGTCATATTCCTTGATAATCATGGTTTAACCTCAGCAATTCCATAGTTTTTTTTAAGTTCACTTTTCCAATCCGCATAACTTTTACAATTTTTACAATAAAAGTATCTCTTATCATTGAATTTACGTATTATACAAACACTTTTAAGATTATAAAATTTCTTACAAGAACTACATTGTCCATATCTAGAAGTTGATTTTATTTTTATTTTTTCAGATGCTTCTAGCCAAATTACATATTCGTAATTTATAGTTGAAAAAATTCTTCTACATATTCCATAATAAAAAATTTTAATTACTTTACCGTCAAATTGATAGTTAAATCTTTTATTTAAAATATTTGCGATATCTCCAAAGCTATAGCCTAACATGATATATCTTAGAATTAATTTTTGTATATTTGAAAATATAGTTTTTTGTATATATCTGTCAATGTCAATATATAAACAAGTGATATTTTCTATAAAATCAGGAATTCCATTAGAAAGGATTGAATTTTGATATTGTCTACTTATAAAGGTTTCTTCAAATTTGCTTCTATTTTTTATTAATATGTAAATACTTTTTACATTATTTAGATTTACTGCATCCCATTCATGGTTGTTTCTGCCATGACTTGTTGTTTCGAATTTTATTTTTCCCATTTTACCACCTACTCCAAAGTAATAACTTTAAACGGTGCAAAACCAAATTTAAAATTCTGTGTTATTTTTATTGTTGAATCAGAATGAAGAATTCCATCCTTAAGATATATTTTACTTTTATTGATAGTAGTAATTATAGCCCTATCATTGGCTAGTTCAATCTTATAATAATTGTCCATTTCTTCATAGATAAGCCAACTAGAATAAGTTGAAAACTCATTCATTATTTTTATCATTGCTTTCGTCCTTTATTTAATTTTATATTTGGAATTTCTATATTATGTAAAGAAGTTATTATTTTATTTATTTAACTATATTATATACTATTTATTTTAAAAATACTATATAATATGACTAAATAATTTTTAATTATATCACATTTTGTCAGATTATGATATAATTAAATTATTAATATAAAAAAGGAGTAATCAAACAAATGATTAAAAAATTAGCTAGTTTTTTATTGATTGGTGCAATTACTGTAACTTCAGTATTTAGTTGTTTTGCAACAACTGATACAAGTGGAGTTCAGAATGACCCATATTTTGGAGTACCAGTCGTACCTTATGTTTTAGGAGAGTTCGATACTAATGGATTTCTCTATTCAAAATCACCATTAAAAGATATGCACGCATCTGATATTGGTTTAATTCCATCTCCAGTAGCTTCAACTTATAAAAGTCCATCCACCTGGGCTAAAGATGAAGTTATAGAAGCTTCTAAATTGGGATTAAATAATATGGATATCATCACTGGATATCAAGGTGATATTACCAGAGTAGAGTTTGCAAGATTAATTGTTCAAGCTTATTTTAAGTATTCTTGGCAGTTTAATGGTACTTTAAATGTTAATATTCCTGCGGATTGGGAAGATTTAAAAGATGTTTTCACAGATATCAAAGATGCTGATAAGGATAATATTACTATCGCTTATTGTCTAGGTATTACAAACGGTGTTAGCACTGATAAATTCAACCCTAATGCTAAGATTTCTAGACAAGAAATTGCAACAATGCTATATAGATATATTTATATCTTTGATAGTTCAATTTCAAGTTTAACAGTTAAAAAGAACTATGATGATGATGCTAAAATAGCTACTTGGGCTAAACTTGCTGTTAGAGCAATGTCTAATAGAGAAGTAATTAAAGGTTTCCCTGGTAACTTATTTAAACCTTTAGATTCAACTACTAGAGAACAAGCATTATTATTAGATTTAAGAGCTAATAAGGAATTTATCGATCAGCAAGTAACTAATGATCTCTCAACTCCAAGTGGTTTGGCAATCAACGGTAATAAGTTAGTATGGGGTGCCGTAAACAATAGTCAAAATTATAATATCTATCAAGTTAAAAAACTAAGTAATACAAATTTCGAATATACTTATTATAATAGGTCAGATACAACTAATTTTGATTTAAGTTCATTAAATACTCATGCTGGTACTTATTATTTCAGTATCCAAGCCTTTAATGAATTTCATCAATCAGCACAAAGTCAACCTATAACTGTTATTGTTCCAGATCCAGTTAAAGATACAAGTATAACTTATACTGATGCTGGAAATACTTTAAAATGGGACAAAGTTGATAATGCTACTAAATATGTAGTATCTGTTACGAATGCAACTGGCAATCCTACTACATATTCTTCAGTTCAAGACGTTGCTCAGTCAGCTACTCCAAGTGTTGTATTAGCTGGATTACCTGCTGGGTCATTTAATGTACAAATTACTGCATATACTAACGACTTCTATGCGGCAACAACTAGTAAGACAATTAGTAATACACCGTAATTTTAAGCACTTTAACGAGTTAATTCATGTTTTATTAAATAATATATTTACACAATAAAAACGTAAAAATCAACATAACTCCAATTTAATAAGGAACTTCCAAATCGGAAGTTCCATTTTTATTCTGTGATCTTATTTATGTGAATAAAACCCTCATTTTTCATTGGTGCTTCAAATTGCCGTTCCATCCTTTGTATTACTGGAATTTTTGCTAAAGATTCCAAATCATTTTTAAAGCATCTTTGTTCACAAATCTTCCTATTAGTATTCATCCATACCGCATCTACGGTATATTTATGAATATTTGCATACCTGAATATTTCTGCTCTTCGCTTAAAAGTTGTATTAGTCTCGTCTATAATAATATCAATCCCTTGCTCTAAAGCATGAATAAAGATATATTTTCTTATAGACCAGACTAACTGCTCGGCTGAATCTAGATATTTCTGTCCATGTATTTGTAATCTTAACTTATCAGCAGAAACTACAAATTTATCTCCTTTGTTCTTATCTACCCATGAAGTTTTACCTGAGCATGGAATACCGATCATCATTGTAAGTTTTTTCATAATATTGGATACCCCCTTTTCAATATTATAAACTTAAATAAATGTTTGTGGTCTTGTAAATAATTAATAATTTCACGATCGAAAATTTTATTGCTAAAAATATCTAAAGGGATAATAACCGTCTTTTTTAAATTCCTATTCTTATAAATTTGTATTATACCGTCAAGAGTGTGTTTAATTTCTCTAAGTGTTTCCTTTTTATAAAATAAACAAAATACATTATTAAGTAAAACAGCTCTTTGATAAATAAAGAAATCCATAGAAACAATTTTTATAACAGGAAGTATCTGGAAATTTTGCTCGTAAATAAAAGTAAGTGGAGATTTTAAATAATAATCCTCAGAATAATTCCCAGCATAATAATAATCTGGATTTAGCCTAACTAAATCATTAATTTTAAACATATGAATACCGTCCTAATTTTTATTTAATTCTATAATACTATAAATTTTATTATATTGTGACAAATTTCATTAATATAAATAAAATATATTTTAAATATTGACAAATTTCTTATAAAATAATAAACTTATTGTAATATAACGTCGATAAAGGAGAAAATTACATGGAATTGTCAATTACACAAGCTTTAGCAGAATTAAAGCTATTAGATAAAAGAATAGGAAAATTAATAGCACAAGCCGATTTAGTAAGTTATAAAGAAGGTATAAATGGAAAAGTTCAAAAACTATATACTTATGAAGAATATTCCAATAATGCTAAAAGTGATTTAGATGCTATTAATGATCTTATTGTTAGAAGAGACAAGATTAATAATACAATTTTCTATAGTAACGCAATTACTAAAGTAAAGATTAATGGTGAAGAAAAAACAGTTTCAGAGGTTATAAACTCTAAATTATCTTATGCTTATAAAAAAACGCTCTTAGATAAAGTAAGAAGGCAGTTTAATGATGCCTCAACCAATATTCGTAATATCAATGAAAATCTAGATAATAAAATTGAAAGAACAACACAAGCAGCTCTTTCCAATAAAGATAAGAAAGAAAATGAAATTGGTATAATTGGTCTTGAAAAATCAATGAAAGAGTTACAAGAAGCGATTTTAATTGACCCAATAAAAATACATACTTTTATAAATAATATAGATAAAGAAATAGATGAGTTTGAATCTAATGTAGATTACATATTAAGTGAATCAAACGCAAAGACAGTTATTAGTATAGATTAATACAGTTTAATATAGTATTGATATAGATTAACAAAGATTGCTATAAATCAATTTGCTGCCATTCGAAAATAATAAAATGTAATCCCATATTTACGTTGGGCAATACGTAAAAGAACAAGAAGAAAATCTTCTTATTTAAATATAATAGCAAAAAGGAAAGTAAATCCTTTTTATGAATTATGTTGGATGCTAATATCCGCATACAGTTTAAAGTTTAAAGTTTAATTATTAAAGTTTAATTATTAAAGGTTAAAGATTAAAATTTTAAAGTTAAAAGGTTAAATTTTAAAGCTCGATAAAATCCACGATATAGGTTTTAGGAAATTACACATCCTTTTGTAATCCTCATGGCTGAGTGGCAGTAAATAAATATTAGAGGTAGAATATGAAAGATTTTGAAGGTAGAATATGAAAGATTTTGAACAAGTAGAAAGTCCAAAAGATAGATATCAAATGGATGGTGAAGGTATAAATTGGTTCTATGATTTCAATAGATGTTATTCAAATGGTGAATATGTTATTTTAGTAAGGACAGTTAATACCATGTGGGGAAAAGTAAGACACGCTTGCATGAGGAATCTTGAAAATACTGATATACCTTGGGCTATAAAACAAGAAATAAAAAATAAACTTTTTGGGGAAGAAAGAATTGCAATTGAAGTATTTCCAAAAGAAAGTGAATTAGTAGATGGTGCAAATATGTATCATTTGTGGATATTACCATCAGATTTTGAATTTCCTATTAATTTAACAAATGTCATTTAAAAACATAACAAGAAATCTATATATAAATCTTATAGATTTTTTTTGTATAATAAAAGAAATTATTATACTTTTTAAATTGATAAATACAATAATTTCAATCTGTTATATATATTTCGCATACGAAATATAGGTAGAAATATATATAGAAATCTATATAGAATTAGACCTCCCCTAAATATAATCTATAGAATAATTCCATATTGTCAAAACATCCGCAGTTATTACATTTAAAGTTACGAATATTTTCTATTAATTCATTATCTGGTGTGTATATATTCCCAATTGGTTTACACAAATCACATTCACCAATTATAATATTTCCATCAGGTTTAATAACTGGTAAACAAAATTTTAATAATGTATCGTAATAGATATTTAATATATCTTTAAAACTTTTATTTAAAGTTTTTTTAAATATTGATCTGATATTAAAGCATTTTGGCTTTGTAAAACCAGGTTTTAAACCATTGATTTTGACTCTGGTACAATTAGATAATTCGTTTTGTACTATATCCCATGAAAAGATATTAGGATGTTCAAAATAAGGAATCCTTTTCGGGTAATACCTTATATCGTTTGTAATCTGAAATTGGAACTTTGAAAGGTAATTCTTTTTCTTTTCTTTATCTAATAGAAAACTTCCATTCGAAATTACAACAAAAAGAGGAAAACTTTTTTCAATTGCTACCATCATAAATTCTTCAAATAATTCATGTTCAGTTGGTTCCCCACCAGAAAAAGCTACAAATTTTATTCCCCATTCTTTAGCCTTGTTTAAACTTTGGAAGTATGTTTTCCAATCCATATCTTTACCTTCAGGAGTAGCATTTACCATACAATGCGTACATCCCATAGTACACCTATTTGTTATTTGTATTACCATCATGTCTCCTTAAAACACTTTTATCTGCTAAGATTTCTAATCCTTTTTTAAATAATTTTAATCCTTCTTTATAATGCTCTTCTATTTGATACTCAAATGACGTGTTTACATCTAATGATCTAAATGGAGCTATAAATATACTTTCTAAAAATTCTTTTTCTCTAGGAAAATATTTTAATATTGGTATATCTATTATGCCATAGAACACTTTTACATATTGAGAATACATAATAAAAGATTCTTCATCTTCTACTAAATTAAATTTTTCTTTCCATTCTTTTAGAGTAAAGAAGTTAGTATCATCCTCACATAACCCAATTTGCAAAAAATAGACTACTTCATTTTTAGGCAATTTTACAGCCCTTCCTAAAGGATATAGTTTGCAAACTGTAGGCTTATTTAAGCCTAAAGAACATCTATTATCTTTTAAGAATATACATTTGCCTTCATATGCATCTAATACAAAGTTTGTTAAAACTAAATCATTCTGATTTCCCATTTTTAAAACATCTTGTAAATCTATTAATTTCTTTCCACTAAATTTTAATATTTTATAAAGATCATAAGGATTTAAATCTATAGGCAATGTTTTACCACAACAATCACCACAAATCTTACAATTAAAACCAAACGTATCTTCATCTTTTAGAAATTTTACTTTTATATTTAAATCACCTAAATTATTCATTTATACTCCTTATCTTTAAATGTAATTTTCAAAATATACTTTATCTAATTTTCGATTGTAATTATATACTGTAGTAAATTCTCTTATATATTGTTTTCCAGTTGATTTTTTTTCTAATATATAAGAATAATTCATTATCTGTTTAAGCATTTGTTGATGGTCATAAACAGGCATTTGAATTATTTTTACCACTGCCGAAAGGAATGGATACGTTTTCCATGGATCATACATCTTTCCAGTAGAAAACACTTTAAATTCCATAGCTTTTTCACATAAAGCAATTGATTTATCCCAATCAGGGAATTCAAAAGTTCCTGTCCTTATGGAGCTTTCATTTGTATTTTTGCCACTCCATGTTTTTACTTTTTGCAATGTTAATGTTAAATACAATTTAGCATACTTGAAGTCAGGATATAATTCCTTTAATTGAAGAATTTTCTTGTAGGATTCTAGTCCTTGATTAGCATATACGTTTATAAAATCCCAAGTGTTCCATTGTTTAGAGATATTTATATTAGGTATGTCCATAGTGTTGCAGTCATCAAGGATTACATAATAAACTGGCAATCCTAACTCTTGACAAGCTACAAATCTATGTTGTCCATCTAAAATTCCGAATTTGCCATTTGCACCTACTTTTACTGAGATTGGAATTTTAAAATACCTTATTTTCATTGATGCTATAATTCTTAATAAATGATTTGGGTTAATCCCTCTATTGGTTATAAATTCAAATTCTTCATAGTTTGTTGAAGAATAAATAAAATCATTAGGATTCATAGATGCTGCTTCAGCTTCCGCAATCTTATGCTGAATTGCAGCAACATCATTATTTTCATCTTTCTTTTTTAAATTTTTTGTTGGTGTCTTTCTTTTAACTTTTTCCATTTTTATCCGCTCCTTATTTTTTAAACTAATTATAACAAAATAACTGAAAATATTCGTGTATTTTGTCTTTATTTTATTTTTTGTCTTCTTCTTTTAATATTTCTTCTTTAGTTTTATTTTTTGATTTTTCTATTTTAATTAGATAAATTTTTAAAATTTCTGTTTCAGGTTTATTCAAATATCTAATACTAAAAAAAATTGGATTGCCATTCATTGATCTAGGTGCTGATTCAGTATAATATTCATAGATGAAATAAGCTTCCTTTTTAAATTCAAGTAAAGCTTCTCTACTCATAAGATTTAAAATCATAAAACATTGAAAATACTCTCTAGGTGTAATTTTACTATTACAAGTTAAAAAACAAAATACTTTATTATCAGTAATATCTTGAGCTAATTGATATAATTCTTCTTTAGACAAAAAGTAAACCTCCTTTTTAAAATGAAATTTTATCATAATTTGTAAAATTTATTTATCCATATTATAATAAATTTGAGGTGATTACAATTCAGAAGATTAAAATAGATAAGCAATTTAAAAAACAATATAGAAAAGATATGTTTAATATTGTAATAATGTTTTCAGTATTATTCTATGTCTTACTCTCTGTAATATTAACTTCTAATAATATATTTGTATCTACTATTGAAACAATTTTTATGAGTTGGTGTATTCTTATGTTTATAATTAGATTAAAAGAAACCAAAAATCATTATATGCATAAAACTCATATGGCTAATTTGTTAAAAGCAAGAGAAGAATATATCTTAAAACAGAAGGCAGAAGAAGATGATTCTATAGAAGTAGAGTACAAAGTAATAGAGTAATGTCATCTCGAAAGACAACACTACTCTATATCACCTCTTTAAACCTGTTACTATGCTTTTATATTTTAACAAATATCTATTCAATTTTCAATATGTCATCATAAAAACATCTAATCTCTGGACTTTTTTGTTCTGAATTAATTTTCAAGTCAATATGATAATGTCCAAAATACCAATATTTAAACTCTATAATATTAAAAATTGTATTAAGATATATTTTTATAGAATCACCTTCTATGTCGATTGGCTCTACTTTAAGCTGTCTAAACATTAAGTCACGTATTATCCCAGGGCAGTCATGAGTTAATACATAATCAATTTTACAGCCATATTCTAATAAATTTTCAAATCCTTCTTCTTGCTCCTTGTAATTTGGAAGTTCTTCTTTCCACCATGAAATATATTCTTTGCGATTAGCCTTGTCTATAGAAATAGCTCCACCAAAAGTAAAAAATGTTTTATTTTCAATAGTAAATACTTGACCTCTCATTAAATGGAAAATACTTTCTGATATTTGATGAACTTTTCCACCATGCCAATTCTTAACTGGATATCTATTTAACAAGTCAAAATTTTCATGATTTCCATCTACAAATAAAGTAGTAAAGTTCTTCTCAGCCAACCATTTTAGCCAATATTTATTCTCGTTTTTATTACTCCAAATAAAGCCGAAGTCACCTAAAACAATTGCATAATCTGTTTTTTTTAATTCTCGTTGTTCTGGAAAATTAGAAGTGTTTAATTTATGGCAATCGATATGACCATGAGTGTCACCAGTAATATATATCATTAGCTTAACCCTTCTTTTAATAAATCAATTATCAGTGCCTTAGTTGAAAAAAATAAAAAATATAAATTAGCTGCTTCTTCTTTTGTTAGTTTAAACACCATATAACAAAAGTTTAAAGTTTCATTAACTAAAAAATCTTCATCGTATCCAATTTTATCTGAAATCTTTTTAAATATCTGAATAACATTATTATACTTAACAAAAGATTTATCATCTATGAATAGACTTCTAGGCTTTTCAGTAAATAATTCTTTCATATATTCAAACAATACCATCATTTTGTAAGAATCAAACCAACACTTTATAACTATATCAAATTTTTCCATTGTAATTACAAAGTCAATCACAGTTGAATTTTTCTCTTTAAAGTTATTATATTGTTCTTTGTAACAATCATAGCAGATTGTCATATCTTTAATTTTATTTACAGTTTCTAAATCCATATTTCACCTCTTCTTTTACGTTTTATATACTTAATAAGTGATATTTTCCGCATTTATCCTAGTTTAAATGTGAATCTTCTATATCATCCATAATATCGTTATATATCCTTTTGTAATTTTTAACTAGCTCTTCACAACAGATTGCCAAGGTAAAACAATCTTTCATATGTGTCTCTGTTATATCACAATAATATCGACATATTACAAAACCTAGTGATGATAACTCATTTGGGTTTATTGAAGTATTTTGCTCATAAGTTTCAGTCATTATCATCATAAATTTTGAAACTTCGTGAATTTCTTTTTCAGTTGAAGACATTAAAATAAAAGAACTATCGTCAGCAGAAACTTTTTTTAACATGGCATCCGTAATGGCAATAGTGTATAGAAATATCTTATAATTTTTTAAAAAATATAAATATTGCTTTTCTTCGAATTTATTATCTTTATCAATTTTTAATACTTTTGATGTTGAGATTGTATTTCCTAACATGAAATATTTTTTATCTAATTCCATTAACATTCTCCTTAGTAAAATTTTTATAAAAATCATATAGCTCATAAGATATAAATTTATCATCCAATTTAGAAATAACTAAATGACTGGCATTAGGCAAATAATGAACTGTTAAAAGAACATTGTAAATTTTATCTGAATTGTTCTTTCTATACAATCCAGGTTCGATTTTATCATTAGCAATAAGTAATATATCTTTCTGCTCAAAATTTAAGAATATATTTAAAAAGCTATTTTCATCTAATTTCTTTTTATATCTTATATTATATTTTTTAATTACAGTTTCTAAAATTATAGACTTTCTATAGCCTTTATCCCAAAGATTATATTCATATTCTGAATACTGTTCTATATACCATTTTTTAAACTCATATCTGTCTAAAAAATTAGTTACAGGAGCTTTGATAATATCTGACCAATGAAGATATAAATAATCTCCTATCTTATTGTTATAATATTTAACTGTGTATCTCAAGTCCAACATCCTTTTTATTTTATATTACCTTAAAATCTAGCGTTTATCAATTACAAAGGCATTACTAAATATTTTGTAGTTTTGTTAAATAAATAGGAAAATTATGATATAATATTTGAGGAACGAACTCTTTTAATTTAATGACCCTATAGCAGTAAAAAACCCTATCTAATTAAAGATAGGGTTTTATTTTCAAAGGTAAGGAGCAGACGATATCCTTCTAATACTATCTACTGTCCAAATATAGTATAATATATTTATCTAAATTAATAAAGAGGTGACATATGAATTATAAAAAAAATAAAGATGGTTTTATAGATTACAATCTAATACAAAATTTCGACTTTGTAGCTATTTTAAAAAAAGAAATAATAATCGATGAAAATATTGATAATCCTAATTCAATTCAATACTATCAACTTCCAAAAAACCTAAAACAAATATCAGGTATGGCTTCTATATTATGTAAATATATATCTTTCTTAAGGTATAAGGATAAATTAGTTTGTAATAAAAAAGTTAGGATTATATTTAACTGTGAACTGGTAAAGGAGTTAGAAGAACCAGAAACCTTTATAATATATAAAGGCGATTTCTACGGCTTAAAATATAGCCAAGGTGAATTTATAATGTTTAATAAATTTATTTAGATTTATATATATTTAAACATCTTAATCATGCCATTTGTAGCAATTAAACTAGCATAAGTTGTCTTAATATATTCTGTATCTTCTGGTTTTAAGGTTGACATAATTACATTTACAATTAATTCATCAACTTTATTTTCATAGTCTTTAAATCCTTCAGATTTTACTACCGCACTTAATAAATTAAAAAATCTTAATATGTTTTTCATTAAATGTATGGTTGATCTTACCAAATAAATTTCATCCATAATATGTTTTACTTCTGCCAAATATAATTCAAAATCTTCTATAATTGGATTAAATTCCATATTATTTAAAAATATATAATATTGCATAATTAAATTCAATAAAAATACTTTTTTATATGTTACAAATTTATCTTCATTAAAACTTGCTTCATATTTTAAATTAAATTTATTTACATCATCTGGAATAGTATTTAACAAACTTCGGAATAATCTAGAGTTCATAAATTTAGAGTTCATATATCAATCTCCTTTTAAATTATGTTATTATAAAGTCATACTCAAGAAAAGAAGGTGACAAAAATTATTTCATTTAAGCATCGCATAATCGGTTTAACAATGCTATTCTGCATTACCACAGGTATATCTTATAATATTTCAAATCAATATTTTCAAAACAAAAACAAATCTGTAAAACAAGAAGAAATATTAATTACAAATAATATAATTCCAACACCTGATAATACAAAAACAAATTATATTATTCCATTTACAGGTTTACAAAGTACTTATACTCCCATACCTTTTAAGCCAAGAATTATTACTTATAAACCAATAATTAAAACATTTATTCCAACAACAATTAAATTAACTAAAGCACCAACTTTAAAACCCTTAGAAATACCTTCGCCAACTATAAATACTACTACACAATTAATACTTGAAACACCTACAATAGAAACCATACCGCCTCAAATGCAAACTAAACAACCAATAGAAACTGTAAAACCTGTACCGACTATACAACCCTTAGAAACTGTAAAACCTCTGGAAACAATACAGTCACACACAACTACTCTTAACTGAATTATAGATAAATTCTTGGTCAAAAATAAACCCTACCAAGAATTTTTTTATAAACTTTAATTCGGGAAACTTCAAATGTAAATCTAAATAAATCAGATTTATAATTATATTCCTAATATCTATAGGCTCATCTTTTTTTAATTTATTACAATATCTATTATAGGCTTTAACAATTTTCTTATTTTTAGTTTTAATATTATAAATAAACTTTGCAATATCATGTAAATTAAAATATCTATTAAGTTCTATTATTAAATCCGCAACATGTAAATCAAACGCTTCAATACATGTTATATTATAGAAATTTTTATAATAAAACGCATATATCAATCTATATTCAAATATTTCAGAAATTATTAATTTAAAATCTATATCATCCATATCATTTGGTTTTATAATACTTTCTGACTGTTTAACTAAAAAATCTATTAGTACTTCCATAAAATTCCTTTCTAAAAATAAACCTAACTCAAAGGTTCATTTTACCTAGTTTTTATTCTATAATATTAATAATAATACTTTTTGTCAAATAATAAATTAAATTGTAATAGAAAGGTCAAAAAATGAATTATATTAAATTATTTATAGTTATTTGTATTATAAGCACTTTACTTTTTATTGTTGTAGATAATTTATATATAAAATATATTACAGTAATTGCATTTGCTCTAAACCCTCTTATTTTATATGTTTTTTATCAAGAACGGAAAGAAGCTGAATTTAGTAAGAAATTTATAGAAAAAAATTTAGAATTACTTCAAGAATATGATATTTCTGAAAAGGTTGAATAATGTAGAATTTTATTTTATAATAATTGAGGTAATTTCTTTATTCTAGGAATGGATAAGGATAGTTTTTTTTGATTTCTATTCTTATCCATATTATTGTAATATATTCTTAAATTTTGTATAATATAATTAATCTAACTTTAAAAGGATAATATATGGATAATAATAGTTTGACGATATGGAGTTGAGCTAAATGCAATGTAAATATTCAGTTATTAAGTGGATGCAAGACACTATAAGAGAAGAAACAATAAACATAGGAATTACTCTTCATTGTTTAGATAATGGGGTAATTAATACAGTTTGTGATTATAATAAAATAAATATAATAAAAATATTATATCCTGAAATATCTATCAAAAATTTATTAATTATTTTTAAAGAAATCGAAACAAAAAATACTTTAACTTTAGAAAAATGTAATATATATTATCTAGCTATTAATGCTGATATGCATGCGAATTCAATAAGGTTTTCAGCACCAAAAGGGTTATTAACTGAAAATCTTGAAGCAGAAATGGATGAACTTTTATTGCAGTATGTTAAAATATAAGGAGCAAATTATGTGTCTATGTGGAAGCAATGAGAACACGTTCCCATGTAATCAATGTGGAAAAACAATATGTAAAAAATGCAGTATAAATAAGTTTTGCCAAGAATGTAATGAAATTGAAGAAAGTTTTAATGACATATTCAGTGAAGAAGTAAAAGAAGAAGAATAGGGGTTTTAAAATGGAAAGTATGATTTTAGGTATTTATACCGAACTCTTAAATCACTTTAAAGAATCTAAATTTTCTATTAAAATAAAAGATTATAAGATAATAATTGCTAAAGGTAAATTCTATGTCTTTTATGATGATGGAGGAAAGTACATCCATGATAACGCAAAAAACATATTAGATTCTTTAGAAATAGAGGATCACATAGAAGATTTGAACTTAATTTTGAAGAAACTTAATTTTTATTTTGAATTTAAATTATTTTAAATACAAAACTTTACAATCTTCGAGTTATTATGCTATAATACTTTTTACACTTATATGTTAATAAAAAAATACCAGGGATAAGAGGTAAAGTTATGAAACTAAATCAAGTAATAGCGATTGAAAAGGGAATTAAAAGCAGAGTATGTGCTAAAATTTCTGATTTATACAAAATTATACAAAAACCAGATTTTTTTAACGGATTTTATAAAGCATATTTAAGAAAAGATGAAGAAGGAGAAGATTTTCCTTCTGAGAATAAAAAAGTAATTTATAAAACAGATGAATTATTAAAAGAATTTTTAGAAGCTCAAAAAGAAGTATTAAATGTTACATTTACAAAAGATACTTCAAATTGTTACGCTTTTGCAAATATTGAAGTTGATGGTGAAGTATTATTAGAAAAAGTTCCTGCAAGTTTTCTCATATATTTAGAAAAAGAATTTACTAATATGAGAACTTTTATTGGGGCTATGCCAGTTTTAGAAGAATCTGAGGATTGGCTAAAAGATGATAATTCTGGACTTTATAAAACAATGGCTACTAAAACACATAAAACAAAAAAAGTCCAAAGACCAATAGTACTTTATGAAGCTACAAAAGAACATGTGGCACAAACACAACTTATATCTGAAGATGTTGTGGTAGGTTATTGGGATACTATCAAACAAAGTGGAGCTATGCCAGTTCCAATGAAAAAGAAGCTTTTAGCAAATATAGATACCTTATTGAAATCAATTAAAATAGCACGTGAACAAGCCAATAATACAGATATTCAAAATTTAGAAATTGGAAATAAACTTTTTGATTATTTGTTAAAATAAATTTTAAATTTGAGATAAGTTTAAGTTTAAACTTAAGTTAAAAAAATGTCATGTATAGGTTCAAATCCTATCTGCCCTATTTCGAGGGGCAGTGTCGCAACTGGAAGACGAAGACAAATTAAGTTAAAGTTATTCTCAAAAAGCTCAGCATTAATATGGCTCTTACATCAAATTTTACTATATATGCATCAGGTCATCGGTTCAAATCCGTTTTTTCGCTTTTCGTGCGAAAATAGCTCAGTGGAAGAGCGGATGCAAAATAACTTAAATTAGTAAATTAAACGTCGGTAAGAGCGTAAATCATATAATTCTTGTATGGGGGAGCATGGATAGGCTCCCTTATATTTATATGTAAGGAGTTAAATAATGACATATTTTACCATAATATTTCATACTTTTTTTATTTGTGTAAGTATATATCTAATCTATCATACTATAAAAGTTAGGAAAAAATATCCTAATTGGGTAAATATATTTTGTTCATCATTACTTACTTTTGTAATATTTCAAAATGCTTATAAGCTCTGTTTGGAGGTGCTAAAATGTCTATAAAATATTTATTAGGGGATGCTACATATCCAGCAGGAGAAGAAGGTAAAGTTATCGCACACGTGTGTAATAACGTTCATAAGTGGGGAAAAGGATTTGTCTTAAGCTTAGATAAAAGATGGTCAGAACCTAAAAATGTTTTTCTTAATTTAGATACAAAGTTAGGATATGTTCATTTTGTTACTGTTGAAAAAGGTATATTTGTAGCTAATATGGTTGCCCAAAATGGAATAATGTCAAGATATAATAAAACACCAATCAAATATAATGCTTTATCTGAATGCTTAAAGTGTGTATATGAATTTTCAAAGATAAACAATTATTCTGTCCATATGCCAAAGATAGGTAGTGGCTTAGCAGGTGGAGATTGGAATATAATTGAAAAAATAATTGAAAATATATTTTTCGATACGGAGGTCTATATTTATGAAAGAATGGAATAATGTTAAAAAGGAATTAAAATCGTTTAAAGAAAACGAAATGAAAACTATAGATCAATTATGTGACCTAATTACCCAAATTATTAAAAGAAGATTAGATTTGGAATTATCACAGTCAGAAGTTGCTAAATTATCTGACATGTATGTCAATGAATATATCGATATAGAATTAGGAAAACAAAATTTATCTCTTGGAAACTATCTTAAGATTCTCAATGCCTTAAATCTAGAAATAAAAGTCACAGAAAAAAAATAAAACCCTCGAATTCGGGGGTTTTAAATTTTAAACTATCAATTATAAAAAGTCATATGGCTAGATACGACTCTTAAACTTATGTAAATTATTATAAAAGATAATATTATTATACAACATTTGTTTACATTTTGAATAGGTTTACTTATAATATATATCAAAATATTTATAAAATAATCTACTCTTATTTTTTGTTATTGTAACTATGATATTTTAAATGTAACATTCAGATAGTTACAATAGAAATAATTATGTTACAAGGTTATATATTTATTTAAAGTATTATGTTATACTATGTTTACACAAAAAAAATATATTATACCATATAAAACTTTTTCTTTAGTATTGTAGCTACCTCTTTTGAGGTAGTTTTTATTTACTTTTATTTAAATATAATGTAGAATAATATAATCCATTTTAAAATCTTTGAAAATTTTATCAGAAAATGTAGATTATACAGCTTTTAAATGTTATAATTATTTTAAATTTAAAAGATAATAATTTACTTTTCACTAAAAATCTATTTGAGGACAATTCAGATAGATTTTTTAATGTAACTACCTAGTATTCCTCGGTAGTTGAATGGAGGTTGTAAATGTATAAATTTACTAAATATATTAATTTATATCAAACAAAATTGGTTAAAGTATCAGTTATAAAGCCATTTGTATATTTATTTGTTGGATTTATTATAGGATTAATTGTTGGAAAATTGTTAACATAGACAAAATTTTATATTTTAAGTATAATAAATATAGATTTCAAAAATTTTCTTAAATTTGTTATTTTGAATTAAAACTTGGTTATTATTTTATTTTTATAAGTTAAAAACTTTAATTGTTTTTAACTTTTATTATTCAGAATGGAGCAGTTAATATGGAATTAAACAATAATTTAGAAATAATGTATAAAGGGCTAGGCAGTCATATACCTAGAAATACAATAATTATAAAAAAAATCAAAGATATATTATATAAAGAAATTAAACTTATTCCTAAAGAAAATAAAACTGAAGAACTTTTCGAAACTTATACTTTTGCTATTTTGGACTTTATAAAGATCAAAAAATTAGACATTGGCATGATAGTTGATATTTCTAGATTCTTAAGAAAAATGTTTAGAATTCATATATTCCCTGGAGAAACCTTATTGGAAACTTTAAAAGAAAAAGGTATGAGCATAGAAACATTATCTAGTAAAATAGGTATTTCAGGAACCCATATAAAATTAATAATAGATGGTAGAAAATCCATTTCTCCTAGAGTTGCTAAAGATTTAGAATTTGTTTTAGATATTAAAGCTGATTACTGGATGGATTTACAATCTAAATACAATGAAAAAAACATATAAAAAATTTCTTATCTACTTTGTAAGATTTTTGTAATATAATTAGATATTGTAATAATATAAATTTTATATTAAAATATTTTCAAAGGAGGAAAAATATGCATAAAAATAAAATAATTGGGGTTATTATAGCATTAATCATCTTAAGTATTGGGGCTTATTTTTATTTTAAACAACCAATTATATCTATAGGCAATTCATTAAAAATCACAGCAATGCCCTCACCTCCAAAGATTACAACAATTACAAATAAACAAAAGATAAAAGAATTTGAAGATTTAATCAATTCTATTCACAAAAGCCCAATTTTATTCTATGGAGGGAAAGGATGGGAATATCTATTTTCATATGATGATACATCTCTTTGTATAGATGGTGAGAAAATGGAAATAGGCTGGAGATGGTATTCAGTAGACAAAAATACAGTAAAAAAAATAGACAAATTTTATAAAACTATTAAATGATTTATTAAAGGGGAGTAAATATGAAATACTTTAAAAAAACTATTTTAATATCACTTATTTCATTAATGATTGGCATAGTAGTACCTACTTCTATCTATGCAAGTACGGATTATAGTCAATATAAAACTATTGCAGATACCGTTGTTAAAGTCCAAGAAACACCTATCGAATTATATAATCTTAATAACGAAATAGTAGCTCTTTATTACAAAGCTATTGATAAAGGATATGTAATAATAAATATCAAAGATAAAAGAATACCTGAATTTTCAAAAGAGTCAAATAATAAATATATCTCCGAAAATAAAAAAAATTATTATGATGGAGTCTTGACTTATTTAGAGCAAGATAGCCAAGATAATATAATAAATTCTCAAACCCAAGAAATTATTGATCTAAAGATACTAAAACCTAAAGATATTTATGGAACACCAGAAAATATCTCTGCTACAAATCTAAAAGTTAAATCTAAAAAATCAATATTAGATCAATCTTTAGGAAGTGTTGCTGCAACTTCAAAAACAATAAATGGCACAGTTCCAAATTATGACTACAATCCAGACAAAAGATGTGGTGCTTGTGCTAGTGCAATGATGTTGAGATACTTAGATATTAACTATAATGGTAATATAGTACCAACTAAATATCATAATGATCAGGTTAATTTTATAAAAAAATTAACTAATTATATTCCTCTTAGTAGCTCAGCTTATAATGTTTACGGAGGGATAGAAAGTTTTGAAAATGATTATGGAGTTAGTAATTTATATCTTTCGATAGAATATGCTCAAATTGGTCAAATTGTATCAGCGGTAAATGCTAATAAACCATTTGTTTTAGGTGTTGCTAATCATCCAACTTATAAAAATCACTGGGTTTGTGGATATGGATATTATAGTGGCAATAATGATTATGCCACTGTAAATGACGGATGGGGCAATACTGGAATTGATATTAATCTAGGTTATTGTGACCAACTTGTAAGAAATTAAACTGGTCGAATTCGACTAGTTTAAAATTATCTTGTCATCTTATAAAGTTTTTAATATAATATAGTCTATATATGTCATGTACGTTTAGCTTATCAAATAGCAATCTCAAATTTAAAAAGGGGTTGCTATTTTAGTAAAAAGGAAAACTAATGAATATTAAAAATGGATTAAGATTCGCAGTATTATTTAATTTATTTGCTGCTTACATAAATTTTAGACTTGAAAATACTTTTAGTAATTATATCGGAATGATTAATTTAATTTTAGCCCTAATTGTATTAGGATTTATAATTGGCTATGATTTTAGAAAGTAGGTAAAATATGAAGATTAAAGATGACGAATATTTTGAAAAAATCGCTTCTCTTAGATTTGTTTTTAATAAGATACTAGAGAATATAGAAGTTGAATCAACAGAATTAATACAATTATTAAAATCAATAGAAGAACTATTTAACAAACTTGAAAGGAAAGCAAAATGATAGATTTATATACTGAAGAAGATATTAACAAAGAATTAAAACAAATAGCTGAAAAATTAAATGGTAAAGTATTTAATAATTATCAAGAGTTTGAAGATGCTTGTGACTTTGATAATTATGATGCTTGCAACTGGATATTAAAACGGACTACTATAGGAATAATGAACGTATTAGCTCAAATGAGGAATATTATAAGAGAATTATCTACTTTAGAAATAAGGATGTAAAAAAATGGATGAAGAAGAAATCTTAGAAGTTGAATTATTTTTAAAAAGTTTAAGAAAAGATAACTTTCAAATTGTAGAAGATTGCAGTAATGGTAACGTGTTAGCCTTACGAGTGATAAACCAATATGAGTTTTTTAGAAAATGTCCAGGCGATAGATTCGGATTTTTTCTTGCTGAAGAAGCATATAAAAATTGGAAGATTTCTAAATGAAATATAAATGTGACAGTAAAATGCTTTGTTTTTGAATATAATGTTAATAAAATAAATACTAAGGATGGGGATAATGGAAAAATATAAGAATAAAATAGCATTCACATTTATAAGTTTACTTATATTATTTGTATTGGGCTGCTCAGGAACAGGAACAGATAGTACGAAAGTAATCTCAAAAGAAAAACCAAAATCAACTAATGAACAGATAAAAGATATTTATGCCTTGAATGAAGAAGTAAAATTAAAAGATAATATCTTAATTGTTTCTAAAGTTGAGAAATCAGCAGGTGGAGAATACACCAAACCTAAAGATGGAATGGAATTCGTAATAGTATCTATAACTATTAAAAATGGTGGTTCGGATAAATTTAGTTATGGGTCATATGATTTCAAAGTTCAAAATAGTAAAGGAAATATTTTAGATCCAACTTATGTATCTGAAATTAATGAGAATACACAATTGAATACAGGAGAATTAGCTTCTAAAGGTGAAGTTTCAGGCACTTTAATTTTTGAAGAACCAAAGAATGACCCTAAATTAATACTAGAATACAAACCTGGTTTTTGGAGTGATAAAACAATAAAGATTGCTTTAAATTAACAGGTATAATAAAATATATACATAGTATCAAAATCCAACGTTTTTTTCAGATTTTATGAGAAGTCCATCTTTTAGGTGGGCTTTTCTAATTAGGAAATATTTTAAACTTAAATTAAATGATTATTACTAGTTTGTAACATTTATATTTAAAATTGTTACAATTCTGTGATAAAGTAGTTAAATGAAAAAAACTAGGAGGGATTTTATATGAAAAAAATAATTATACTAGTATTAATTACATCAATGTTACTTTCTTTATCTACTTATGCGGAGTCAACAAAACAACCTTCTGAAACTTCTACAATTGCACCAACTAATACATCACTACCTTCTGAAACACCTCCAAATATTGAAAACCCAAAAGATTTTGGTAAATTTATGGAAGAAAAAATTAAGGAAGAAAATAAAGATCAAGATTGGATTGATTCTATTAAAGCTTTTTTCGCTGAAGACACTGAAACTACCAAAGCATTAGATAAGTTTAATGACTTATCTAGTGAAAATAAAAAAATCTTTATAGAAAACCTCAATAGTGAACAAGTATATAAAGAATTTTTAAGTGCTAAAGAATCTAAAACAATTAACAAATATGTTAAGGTAAAAGTAACTAAAGAAAGCAGTTCTTCTGGTGGTTCTGTAATGCCAGTAGGATTGATAGCTTCTAGTGATATAATAAAAGATTGGTATGCCAATAGCTTAACATTTTTTGGGATTACCATCCTAAGAATGAAATGTTGGGTACAATACAGATCAGACGGAAGTAAAGCTACTGAAATTTTAGGTGGCAATGCTTTAACAGAGGTTAACTATAGCGTAAATATAATTAATTATCGATTGCCAACTCGATATATTAATGGTTCATATGCTAACTGTGATGTCGATTTTACCTATGAATTGGGAATACCATCTGTTGGTACTATTACTTACCAATCAGGTAATATATGGGTTCAATCCAAGCCTGGTGATTGTCGGGGAATGGTAAAATACAATTAAGGAGTGAATATGATGAAAAAATTAAGTAAAACTAAAAAGATCATTATTGCTATTTTAGTTGTTATTATATTATATGTGGGTTTTAGCATTTGGGCAGGATACCAAATGGGAAATGGCAACAATGGTACTACAGGTCATGAAATAATAAAATCTGGTGACCTCAAAAAATAATGTTATAATAGAATAGTTGAAGTTCTAATATAGGAATAAATCAAAACCCCTTTAGATTAGATAATATCTTTTCCAAAGGGGTTTTAATAATTCGGGTACTATTTTGATTCTATAGTCTTTTAAAAATATTGTCAAATTGTAATTTTTAATATAAAATTGTTTAAAAAAGTAAGGGGATTACAATGGATAAAAAAGAATTTTATGACAGAATAAAAGATGTATATTTTGAAGATATAGAAATTAGTTTTCAAAATTTAAAAGATATGGTATGTAGCTGTATGCCTATTTTTGGAAAATTAGAAGTTAGAATAGATGATGATGAAGAAAATGAATTTAAGGTAATATATTTTCATGATATAGATTCGGCTGACTGCATGTTTGCACCAGAGGGATATGAAATTAAAACTGAAGATACAAACATGAACTCTATAGCCTTAGAATTAACAATAAATAAGCAAAATATAATTCAAATAATCAACTCTTCTTTTCTAATAATAACTCAAGCAAATAAATATTTAATTTTATTCTTGGGAAGCTTAATAGGTAAATCTATTAGATTTGAGGAATCAAAATGAATAAAGATTTACTAAAACAAATCCAAATGAGGATAAAACAAACGGAAAAAGATTTACAAAAACAGGAAGAAATATTAAAGTTAATAATAGCATTAAGAAATATTGTATTACAAAGAGAATTTTACAGAGAAAGAAGGGGAATTCGTGGCAATTACTAATGATGATATTAAAAAAACAGGTCTAACTATTGAACAATTGAAAGCTTACGCATTTGATACTGGGCAAAATTTAGAAGAGGTTATAGCCTTTTTTAAAAGTGAAGAGGGTAAAAAAATTCTAAAAAATATGAATAAATATATGGGGAATTTTTTTAAAGATATACCTTTAGATGAATTTTGTAAAACATATGCTTTTACAGATTCTTATAGTAAAAAATTAGACAAAATAATAAAAAGAGTCAAATCAGAATATGTTTTTCCAGCGATTTATTACATGGAAGAAGATAAGTATATTGCTGAATTTCCAGATATATCTGAGGCTTACACCTTTTCAGATAGTTTAGATAAACTATGGAAAGATTGTAAAGAAGTTCTGATCTTATCTTTAGAATGTAGATTAGCTGACGAAGAGATAATTCCAGAACCAACTAAATATGAAGATTTAGATTTACAAGAAGGTCAGAACGTAAAATTTATTGCAGTAGTTGTTTAGGAGCGGTTACTTTGAAAATAAAAACTTGTATATATATAAATGTCATTTGTATTTGCATTAATTTAATCAGTATGATCTCGAATATATATTTCTCTAGAATTATATTATCGATCTTTTCGTTTTGTTCGGTATTATATAGCGTTATTGGTTTAATTATATTAAAACATTTTCTAAAAAAAAGATTAATCCAAAAGGGAAAAGAATTGGGTTATGAAAAAGATGAGATATTATATTTATATAAAAAATATAAAAAGTAATGGAGGTTTATATGAATTTTGTTGGAGTTTGTTCAAAGTGTAGTTCTATTGTTGAGGAAGAAACAGGAACCCCAATCCGAATTAAAGTAAAGGACGAAATTTTTGATGCATATGAATGTTGTCAATGTGATGCTATAGTTTCAGTATTTAAGCAAAACCCTGAAGGAATTTATTTAATTCCAGTATACTATGATAGAGAAGGATTACCCTTCTTTTGCGATGAGAAAGGCAATGTAAGTAAAATAGAAAAAGATGGATCTTATGGAATAATATATTTACTAGATTATGGAACTGAATTAACTACAAAACAACTTGGAAAGCAAATAAGGATATCTATCCTAAAAGAATATAAGAAATTAGGATGTGTCCAAGTTAGTTTTAAAGGCATTGTAACAGCTACTTTTGAATGTCTTAATGAAATGATCGGTAAAATACTTAACAATATAAACATAGACGAATTTAAAGAAAACTTTAGATTTGCTCATGTTCCGTCACAAGTAGAAGATATTATTAAGGCTATAATTTCAATTCAAACTAATAAAATTAACTAAGGAGAAAATTAAATGTTTGGTACTAGGATATTGCCCAAATCAGATATAACCTATCTTGAAAAAGAATTATTGAAAGATGGTAAATTTCAATTTAAAAATAAAGAGTTCTTTAAAAATGTCCCTGAAAATGACGTTATGATATTTTGTCTTAAACATGCATTCTATCTACTTCCTACTTTAGAATTAGTGGAATTTCTAAAAAGTAGGATAAAAGATAAAAGAACTATAGAGATTGGTTCAGGGAACGGATATTTGGCAGAACGATTAAATATACTAGCCACCGATTCTTATATGCAAGATAATTTAGGAACTCAACTTGTTTACACTTTTATGCAACAACCAACTGTAACATATGGTAAAAACGTATTTACTTTTACGGCAAATGAAGCCGTTATAAGATACACTCCTGAAATTACTATAGGTTGTTGGGTAACTCACAAATATGACCCTATTAAGCACGAAATAGGGGGTAATATGGTGGGAATTATTGAAGAGGATATTATTAAGAATACCAAAGAAGAATATATATTTATCGGTCATAAAAACACACACAAACTTAAACCCATATTATCATTACCTCACGAAACTATTGAATTAGACGGTTTAGTTTCTAGGAATGGATATCAAGGGAATGTAATTTGGATTTTTAAAAACGAGGTGGGATCATGACAGAAGTTAAAGATGGAGTAATCCACATAGAACGTGAGCCAGATGATTATTGCGAATATTGCAATAAGTTTGAAGAATTGCGACCTTATGGCAAAAATGGAGCAAGAATCTGTTGGGATTGTGGATTAGAACATTCAGAAGAAACAAGTAAAAATATGATAAGATTTTTAAAAGGAAATACTAACGAAAATTAATAAAAGGAAAATAATACGAATGATAATAACAAAATTAGCTGATCAGATCAGCTTTCTTAACCAACCCTTGAATAAAGATTTTTTTCTACCTGTTCAAAATAAAATATTAGCAGTTAATAAACCTATAGGCGGTTTATGGTCTTCTACATATACCCCAGATGGAGAATATAGATCAGAATGGGAAGAGTTTAACGCTATTGAAACTGAATGGGATATGAAACCATCGATAAATATATTCAATTTTAAACCCAATACTAGAATATTCCAAGTAGATTCTCTTGAGGATTTAATAGAATTATACAATCCTAAATACGAGAGTGCCAACATGCTACCTGAAGAATATAGAAAATTTAATTTAAAATATATTCCAGAAAATTTAAATTTTGAAAGATTAAGTGAATTCTTTGATGTGCTTTATTTGACACAAAAAGGGCAATATGATACACGCTTAACTTTTAAGTATAATTTATATGGTTGGGATATGGAATGTTGTTTAATTATGAATTATGATTGTATTAAGACCATGAATTTTGATTGTATTAAGACTATAAAATAGTTTACTTTTTTCCAAGGATATTATAGACTATAGAAATGACAAATTTGATTTTTTAAATTACACTTGCTTTAGTTCTTTTTGTGGTCACAACACCACTTTAAGGCTAAAGCATTTGGAGAGATGGTCGAGTGGTTGATGACACCAGTCTTGAAAATTGGATGGCGAAAGTCACGTGGGTTCAAATCCTACTCTCTCCGTTTGTAATATACCAATACAAAATAAATCGATAGCTACAAAAAGAGGATAATTAATTTTATCCTTTTTTATATTTTGTAAAGTTTGAGAAGAATCTTAGTTATATCAAACGCTATTTTACCTATTAGAATTCCATAAATAGTAATAATGAACAAGTGTTCTTTTATGTTATTTGTAATATTTTTATCTATCCATTTCATTCTACTTATAAATAAAGATAACACTAATATCATTAATAAAACTTCACTAATTAATGCGAAATATAAAACCAAATTAACTCCACCTTTAAATATTATTAAGTTTTATGTTAAACTCTTCTTCAGTACAGATTTCAAACTTTTTATAATATTCCAAGTAATGCCACCAACCGTCGCATTCCTCATCAAATATTAATCTTAAAGCTTTTTCATATTCTTCTTCTGTTTTTACATAGGGATATATATGGTGAAATTCTAAATCAAATCCATTTTTAGCTAAAAAATATACCTGATATATTAACTGACAAAAATCCCCTCTGAAATCATTTTTTAACATGGGTTTTCTCCATCCTTCTTTTGTTATTGTATAATTGGTATTATAACAAATTTATCTAATATTGAGAATGTGGGCTTAGAAGTAGCCATCATCTAAGGAGTGCAACAACAGGATTCTAGAATACTGAATTAACCTCTATTTATAAGTTGGAACATGACGTAATAAGCGTTGAACGTCCCAGTTGCTTTGGTGTAACAACACACTCAATATTTTAAAAGGAGGACTAAAAATGAACTGGGTTGGATATTGTAATATAACTATAAATGAATATGATGGACTTTGGTATGGATTTAATGAATTTGGATGTCAAGGTTTCGTGGCTGGTTCTTATGAAGAGTTGTATAACTATTTTGTTATATGGGAATTTTATAATTTAGAACTTCATGTAAAAGAATTAATTTATGCATCCAGAAATGGGGAATTAAATGTTATGTAAACCTTTTATTTCGCACAGAATAGCCCCTTAAGGGCATGTTTTATTTTTATATATAATTACCTATAAAATTAATATAACTTGATTTATGACGTATTTATTTGGCAAATAAATGTATTTTAAGGTTAAATTATATATATTTTATTAAAAATACAAATATCTTGTAATTTTTTACCGAATGTAATAAAATATTTAGTGAAACATTATTCTTTGTACTGAAAAAGTTAATAGGCAAATCTTGGATTGAATTCAAAAGCAAAATAAGGAATATTTTTGAGTGTAAATTAATATAGATAGATTTTGTTTAGATTTGTCATCATGTCAATTTCGAGTGTATTAAAACCCTAGAAAGTTGTAGGTGTATCCTATTTTATATAAAAAATGACATGAAAAAAGGTGTCTCACCGACCAAAGTATTCACCTTTTTAACAGAAGAAAATATTATATTTTTTTAATTTATTCTATGTTAATATAAAATATTTTATAACATATTATAGAATAAGTAAAGAGCAAATCAAATATTTCTCCTAAAAAATTCTTATATTACTAAAAAAAATCTTTGGTCAAAAAATTAAAAAGGAGCAAGTCGAATGATAAAAACAATATATACTGATAAAAATATTGAAAAGCTTACAAATTTCTATATGTATCCAAAATATCTTAATTTAGAGGAATTTTCTAATTTGTCATATGGAGCAAAAATTCTATATATAACATTATTAGATAGATTAGAATTGTCAAAAGTCAACGGAAGCAAATGGCAAAATGAGAATGGAGAAATTTATATAGTAGCTACTATTACAAATATTACAAAATTTATGAATTGTAGTAGACCTACTGCTATTAAATTTAAAAAAGAATTAATTAGCTATGGTTTAATTTATGAACAAAAACAAAATTTAAGAAAAGCCAGTTTGTTATACATATCAGAAATTAAATTTGAAGGTAGTAAAGAATTTTTACCACAAGAAGAAAGAGGTGGTAAAGAATTTTTACCAGAGGTGGTAAAAGAAGTTTACCATAGTGGTAAAGAATTTTTACCAGAGGTGGTAAAAGAAGTTTACTCTAACAAGAACAACTATAATAATACTGAATATAATAATACTAATCATAACAACAACAGAGAAAATATTGTTGATTTAGAAGAAATTCCAGATGTAGAAGATGAATTTGTTGTTGATGTTAAAAAAGATATAATATCTTTAGATACTATTAATTCATTACAATTTAAATTTAAATCTAAATCTGAAAAGGCTATATCAGAAAATATACTAACTGATCTTATTGATAAATACAGTTTAAATAAGGTTGAATATTATATTGATAACTTTGATAAGTTTAATTTAGATACTATAACTAACCCAATAGGATACTTAAGGACAGCTATAAAGAATGGATATACAATACCAGAATATAAACCGTATATAAATAGACATACACCAATACAGTCTACAAATTTTGACCAAAGAGGTAGTGATTATTATGAAGATGCATTTGAAGCAGTTACTATATATCCATCAACCAAACTTGTAATCCATAGTAGTTAGGTAAAAACCACTATATATAGAAAGGAATTAACCTGGTAAGATATACTAATATATAATTTTCCAATATAGTAGCAAACAAAACCCACTATATTATTTACTCATCTGTTACTATATAACTAAAGGAGAGATGCACAAATATAAAAGTATACAGGTTGTGGAAAGCGATTAGTTAGATTTCTAACTATTATTTACAAAAGGTTATTATTAAATTTTAGATAGCTTTATTTAGCGTTTAAATGCCCTTTAAAGCATAGCTTCTATTTAGAGTATTAAATTTACATAAAGCATATAGAACTAAGTTTAAATACCATTTTTGTAAGTTTTAAGATAATTATATAAGGAGTTAAATATGAAAGATATTGGAAAGCGGATTAATCAGATTAGAAGAGAACTTAATTTATCACAAGTTAAATTTGCTAAATTATGTAATTTAAATTCTCCTGCTTTATCTCAATATGAAGCAGGCGTACGAAAACCATCTTTAGAAATTTTAATTTTACTTGCAAATAAATTTAATTTAAGCTTAGATTGGTTAATATTAGGGAAAACACCAAAAGATAAAGAAGAAAGTAAAATGTATGCTGAAATATACGATAAATTATTTTTGTTATTAAATACTTCAGATCAACAGTTGATCCTATTATTAATGGCATCATTAACAGAGAAAGGAGATCAATAATGGATACTACTTGCACAATAACTGATATGGAATTACCACTAATGTATATTCACAATCCACAAAAAGGGATAATATTTAGGCATTATAAAAAAGGTGCCTTATATATATTTATAGATTTACAAAAAGATTCAAATAATACAGA
>WSSedL2TaDRAFT_1000007_pt1 | contig 38130 bp, 18 predicted proteins | sample WetSurSiteL2Tule_FD_9463 | JGI IMG/M metagenome (IMG submission 9463)
AGTCCTGAGATTCCTTTTTTGATAATACTTTTGTATAAAATATTAATGTTTCAAAAACAATAGCTGCTAACATATAAAGAATAAATATCAATGTATCATTTGAAACATTTGTTTTACTGCTTATAGTCTTGAATATTGAACTATAACCCATTTTCTTTGATTCTATATTGTATTTATTAATTTTATTACTCAATTCATTGTTATATGCTGTTTGTGCTATGTCTAACCTTTTACTTATTTCCTGCTTTCCATCTTGCCAATTTTTTGTTAAGTCTGTTTTGTCCTCCCATTTTGGAGACTTTGAAAGAAATATTTCTATTGATGGATATTGATTTAATTCACTTTGAACATTATCTAAATTAGTTTTAAGCTGTTTTATTTTATCCTGGTGTATTGCATATCCTTGATTTATAACCTTTGTACTAGACTGCTTATTATAATTATTTATAAATCCTGAACTAATAGCCAACAAATTAAACATTATTAAGATTGTCAATATTGCGGCATAAATGCCCTTATAAATACCTTTACTATTCAGCATAGATATAAATATAGTTGGCTTTACTAAGTCGAATATTAAAGCCATAATTGCAATTTCAAGGCATATACTAAAGTAAAATTCAAAGCAGTATGATAATGATAAAAATAATAATGTAAAATGGATAATTGTAAATTTCTTAAAAGTTTTCATAAACACCCTCCTCTTTTTTATTTTATTAGGTATTTACAAAGCTTCAAGATATCATTTATACTAAATTTGTGGATATTAGTATAAAAACTATTATCTTTGTGATAACTCACTACTGTAAATAGTGAGTTATTGCTTTATAAATACTTATTTCTTTTCAAATAATTTAACTTCTTTTTTCATTTCATTACATATGAAATTGTTTAAAACTTCAGTCTTATTCTGATTTTTATAAAATGCTAATTTACGAATAATATCTTTACTTTCAGCGGTCAAATATACAGTTGTCCTAACTGCATTATCCATTATGAAACACCTCTCTATCAACTATTATAATTACATGTTAATCATTGTATTCAAAGTATTTTCAATAGTCAACGTAATATTATGAATGTAATGATTAATTATCTTTATGTTGCATCCAAAAACTACCATATATTTAAGTTTTTATAGCTTTACTTGAAATATAAAAATTCTTGCTTGCTTATTTGCTTGATGGCTATTTTACTACATCAAGCAAGTAATATAGTTAGATTTTAAATTCCCAATAATTTAGTTTTACTTTAAATTGTTTTAAAAAAGATTATATGACAAAATTATGTTAACTATTAAAAATATATTAGAGGTGATTAAGATATGCTTAATAATTTTTTTAGAAATGATTGTGAAAATAATTTTGATTATAGAGACAATTCAGTTTTAAATTTCTTTGAAGATTGTGTCAATTTAGATAGTAAATATTACTGTTCTACTAAACAATTGTATAGATACTATTGTGAACATTGGAGTCTAAACAGTCCTAAGGAAAATATAATTAACTTTGTTAAAGAAATTAAAAAACAATTTGGATTGAAGACAAAGAGATTATGGGTTAACCATAGGACATACTATCCAACGGTCTTAATTGGTTGCTTTTGTGAAGCTGATTATAAACAACATTTGTTTTTAAATTGTAAGATTAAGAAATAAAAACATACACACTTCTTTTCTCTCTCTCTCTCTTCAAAATGATTCCAGAATATATGTGCATATGTTCAAAATGAATAATTACAAGAATAGTGATTAAAAAAAATATATGTTACTATGTTACCTTATCAGTCAAATTCAATCTTTAACTATTTAGGAATGGTTAACATAATAATTAAAAGTATAAATTTGTATAAAAAGAGGAAGCTTAGAACACTGATTAATACTCAATTCTAAGCTTCCTTAAGTTTTGTTAACACATTTTAAATTAGTAAAACAATATAAACATTTGTTTATATTGTTTTACAAATGAAAAGTGGTTTTCACCAAAAATAAATAACAAAACATTTTCTTATAGTATCGTCCTAAATCAAGGTAAAAAATATATGCATTTGTTAACGTCAGAAAAATTGGTGCCTTAAACGCCTTAATCCGATACGCTATGTAATCACTACATTTAAACCTATTGTTAAAATATGTATAAGGCACTTTTAAGGCGTTTTTGAAACCCATTAAATCCATTGGTACTATTGACTTACAAAGGTTTTAAGGCGTTTAAGGCACTTTATTTTGAGTCGACAAATGAAAAAAGTATAAAAAGGAAAGGAGAAGAGAGAAAAAGAGAGAGAGAGTGTGTATGTAATAGTGGACTTAAAAAAAAGTGCCTTAAACGCCTTAATTTATGATGAATTCAGTAATACCAATGGATTCAAAAAAAAAAGTAAGGCACTTTAAGGCGTTTTTGATTAAATTTAAGGCGTTTTTGATTAAATTTAAGGCGTTTTTTTTTTCAAAAACGCCTTAATTAAAATAAAAAAAAGTTCTCTAAATTTAGATAACTGGAAATTAACTATTAAACATATTTTTTGATTTCCTCGTAATAATCACTTTCAGGATTTAAGGATATTCCTTTAAATCCTCTTTTATGTCCTTGGGAACTTCCTGTTTTGGATTCACCACAATTTTTATCTTTTCTAATGTTATTATTAAGTAATAAATTATCTGTGAAGTTTGATAACTTGTATGCAATTAATCCAGTAGTATTACAGTAATTACAATAGTAGGTATATAAATCTTTACCAATTATATTGCCTCTAAGAGAACAACACTCATCAATAAATTTTAAGACACTATCATTATCAATTTTATATTGCCTTATAATAGATTTATTTTCTTCTGTTTCAGTATAAATTAGATTATTTTTTAGTAGTCTTTGTAAACCTTCAACACACCAGTTAAACACACCAGTTAAATTAAATTTATCAATTAAGTGTTTATCTTGTTTTTCCTCTGGTATTGCTATCTCAAAAGGTATTATTAAAAGTCTATTATACCAAGCACTTGTTTTATCAGTTGGTGCAGGTATCATTTTATTCATACTAGCAAGTAATCTACATGTGTTTTTATAAGAAAAATTATTTTTCCCTTTTGGTTCTGCATCTATATAGTCACCACCGGACAAATCTTTTAATAATCCGGTGTCTTCTAGTGATTTTTGCGGTAAGTCTCCAGTTATATTTACTAATTTATTATAAAGTTGGTACGCTGCGAACTTATTATCAGCTTTTGCTATCTTTTGCCATGATAAATTAGATACGAATTTTTGACCTATTATATTATTAAGGGTTGTTAATATAACACTTTTACCACAATCCCCTTTTCCTAATAGTCCATAAATCCTTTTTGCTCTATTATCAGCTATTAACATATAGCCCAGTATTTCTTGTAACAAATATTGTTGTGACTGTGGTAATACATCATTTAAAAACTTTTGCCAGACATTACACTTTATATTTTTATCATAGCTTAAATCAAACTTTTGAGTAAATATCTTATTTGGTGTATGATCTTTTATGCCATATTCTCCATTTTTAAAATTAAATTCTAGATAATTGTTATTTAAATTTATAATATTTGTATATACTTCAAAAGTTGCAATTGATTTAAATTCCCTACCTAATCTATTAATAACTTCATTGATAACACTTTCTTTATGGTCTTTTTTTTCCACATGTAACTCTATGAGTTTGGCAATGTTATTTCTATTAGTTAATTCATATAAGCCATTTGAATAAGTGTAAAAACCTAACTCAGTATTAAATATATTATGTATATCTCTTAAATGATCTCTAAGTTTTGTCTGATCTAATACTTGTCTACCGTCTTCATTTTCATAATAAAAGTTATTGTCTTGACCTTGTTTTTTTCCCTCATAAGTTTTTGTTAATGTTTCTATAGCTCTTTTAAATGTTCTCTTTATATAATCTTCTCTATCACTTTTATTTTCGTGTTGTGTCCTATTCTCATGATGTTTAGATTTTGAATAGAACTCAAGTACTTGATCTTGTTTTTGGGTATAATAACATATCATACTCATTATACGCATGTCAGTACTAGACCAGTCATTTTTTATATTTTCACCATTATCATATATATTAATAAAATCTTCTTTGTATTTTTGATTTCTAAGCTTCAATAATATTTGCTTATTATTAAGAGAGGGTGATCTCTTTAAACTTTTAGACTTTAACACGTCATCAATCCAATCTTTGTTATCATCATAAGATGATGATTTTTCAGAAGAGAAAGAAGAGGAGTGTGTATGTTTTTCACTTTTCTTTTTTTCAGGTTTTATGTATGTTTCAATAATATTAATTACTTCATTTACTGTTATTTCTTCAATTGTGTCATAGTTATATATCATGTTACCAGTTAGAGCGAAATATCTTCCTGTAAAATAGAATTCCATACCGACACTATTATTTTTTACCCCTGTACCTTTACCACCATAATTTTTTAAAATATGTTCTTGAAGTTTCTTTTTTTCTTCTAGACTTTTTAATTTTAATAATTGTTTGACTCCAGTTCCACTCATTGATATTTCTGTATAACTTGATTTACACTCACATTCTATCAACGAATTGAAAATGATATTTTCAATTCTTCCATCTTTTACACAATTGTCAAAGTCTAAACCTATATAAACATCATCCATACTGAAATAAAATCCAAGTACATTCTCAAATTTCATCATTCTTTTTTTAGATGTATATTTTCCAGTCTCAGGATTTTTTCTCATGAAGTAAGGTAAGTTAATTTCTTTATTTAAATTATTACATGCTTGTTTATATGTTCCCCAAGTTTTTCTGTCGTTTGCTTTTGCCCATGCTAGTCCTAATGGTGTATATGGGACTTTATCTTTTTTGTCTCCACCTCTATCAATCAACGATACATTAACCCATTGATCTAATACTTTTATTTCATCCAATTTTGGCATTACTTTTTCTTTAACCATTATAAAACCTCCTCCTCATAATTTTAATGAGTAAATACTCATTTTGTGATATAATGAGGACATGAAATATTACTTTATTCATATATAGTAATATTAAAATGTATTGATAGTATTGATAGCATAACTATTATGTTATATAATATTATCAAAAGCATATGTCAAATATGCTATATATGAACGGTGTAATATCAATTCTTTTGCTTGGTTGCGTGAATTGATATTTTCTTTTATGTCCCTCATTTTCATACTGTCTCAGCTTCCTTTTCTTCTAAGTATTTCAAATACATTGCTATACCATTTTCATAGATAGATTGTTCTGTAATCTTATTATCTTGAGCCGCTTTTTTTACTTCTCTTACTAAACTTGGTCTTAAACGAATACTATGGTTTTGTTTCGTTTCTTTTACTGTTTTAGGCATTTTATCACTTCCTTTTTAAAAATGCTATTACGCTATAATTTACATTCTATCTTTAATTTTAAATTAAGTCAAATATTATTAAGTCTATTAATTCATACAAATGTTTACTAAAAAACTCATTTATAAATTGACAGCAAAAAAGCGATACCGTTATTTAGATATCGCTTTAATACTAAGTATCTCAGATTCAGGATTATAATTAATTTCTTTAAACTTTTTAATTAATCTATCTTTGTACATTTCATATGATCTGGAATTAAGCATGGTACAATAATTTTCTTGTAGTGCTTTCACTACTTCTGTATATGTAATTTTGAAATTATAAAGACCACCCATCGACATCATCTCCATTCATCAAAATCGTCCATAAGTCCTTTAAATCTATACTTACACAAATCTATATTTATATCATCGACATCATCTATGTTGATTCTAAAAGTACAATAATGATTTTTTCTCTTAAGTACCCAAAACTTGCAAGTTTCGCATAATCTGTCTTGATTAATCCATCTATTCCACGTATTACAACTATTGCAATAAACACCAATATGCATTTTGACTCTTTTTAGATGATAATTTGTATCATTGCATAATTTACATTTCCAATTTTTTAATTCGTCACTAATTGTTTTCACTCTGCATCATTTCTTTCCACATAGTTTTTAAATTGGTCTTTACTTATAATCCATCTATTTGCTAGTTTCCTGCCTGGTATTTTTCCTTTATTAAACATATTTAGAGCTGTTACTCTATGTATATTTAATATTTTTGCTATATCATCAACATTCAAATATTCTTTATCCATTTTAAAACCTCCATATATTTTTACAGTTATACCCAAAATAATACAAGTTAGTGAATATATGTATATTATATCATATTATCATAAACAAATATAAACAATCAAACAAAAAAAGAAGCTTCTAAGCTTCCTCATGCATTTTTAACAAGTTATAGAATGTGTTACGCTTAAGTTGTAATTGTTCCATTGCCTTATTGGCTGTAATCTGTCTAGTTTTATATTTATTATATACAGTTTCCCAATCTTCTGGAAAATCTATTTTCTTTCTACCAAGGTACTTCCCTTTTTGCTTTGCTATTGCAATTCCTTCCTTTTGTCTTTCTAACATGTTCGTTCTTTCAAATTCGTTAATTGCTCCTAACATAGTTAACATTAATTTTCCTGCGGCTGTAGAGGTATCTAGTGCTTCTTTATTACTAACCAAATTAACTTTTTTACCTTTAAATAATTCTATTAATTCTAATAAGTCTTTTGTGCTTCTTGCTAATCTACTAAAGTCATGGATATAAACTGTATCCCCTTCACGAACAAAGTCGATTAATTCCTGTAATTTTGCTCTATTAGTGTCTTTAGCTGATACTTTTTCAGTAAACCATTTTTCTATATCATGTTTTGTTAGTGCTTCTATTTGTCTAGCTTCATTTTGTTCTACTGTAGATACTCTTACATATGCAACATTCATTTTTTTTTTGCCCTCCAATAAATTTATTTTTTACTATGTACTTATTATATCAATTTGTTTGTTTGAAGTCAAGGACTTTTACAAACAAATGTTTATTAATTAAAAAACAACTTAAGTAAACAAATAAATAAAAGTTACAAAGGCAATAATTAAGAAGGGTAAAGAATGATTAATATGAATTGAGAATAGTTGAGAATAGTTGTTTAAATAGATTCTAGTCTAAACAAACATACTTATACATAAAAAATAACCCCAAATCTTATTTTAGAAAAATCTTATATAAGATTTGAGGTTATTTCTATGGATTATTAATTTCTATACTTTGATTATTATTATGTATTAATAAATTTTTTATCAAATTCATTATATCATAAATTTTTTAGGCTAAAATTACCCCTAAAATTGATTTTCTAATATCTGATAGGTGAATTTAAGTCCAAATAAAAACATGCCTTATTTGGCACGTTTTTTTTGTTTTTCACTTAAATTAGACCATATAGTATGTTTATTTAAAAATAATCTTTGACAAATATATTTTACCATATACTATCAAGAATCCTTCGCCCTCTTTTTTTTTAGATTAATGAATAATCCTGGTCTCCTTTTTCCGTTTTCCGTTTTATGTAAGAGCTTTTCAAAAGACAATACCCCAAACATTTGTAAATCAATTTTTAAAATATAATCTACACGGTTCAAATCCTCTGAAACCCCTTGAACATTTTTGATCAAGGAATAATCCTGGTCTTCAAGGAATCCATATTCTAACATTCTAAGAATCCATTTATTAAATTGTGTCTCTCAACCCCAGTGTTTAATATCTCCCCAATTTTGGGGATATCTACACCTTCGATAAATCCATACTTTGAAATTTTATCTTTTAATCCAAGTTGTAAAATCTTTTAAAGCATCCTATCCCAGTGTTTTCGCCTTTCAGATTTTTGAGTATCGAATAATCCTGGTCTTCAAGGAATCAATTTTTAAAATATAATCTACACGGTTCAAATCCTCTGAAACCCCTTGGACATTTTTGACCAAGGAGTAATCCTGGTCTTCAAGGAATCAATTTTTTCAAAGCATCCTATCCCACTATTTTCGCCTTAGTCATTTTTGACTAAGGCGAAAACACTGGTCTTCAAGGAATCAATTTTTTCAAAGCATCCTATCCCACTATTTTCGCCTTGCTCATTTTTGAGCATCGAATAATCCTGGTCTTCAATATCATTTTTAGGTTTCGTGATTTGAAATCGCAAAACCTCCCTTATTATCTTTGTTAAATATTCCGAAACATTTAAATCTATAGATATGCTTTTATATTTCACGGCGGAAAAATTCGCCGCCAAAAATTCTCTGGAAACTTTAAATTACTTCGATGACTTAATTAATTTCCAATTTTCAGATCAAAAAAAGTATCATTTTAAGAAATTTTCATATATATAGCTGCAGATGTAATTAAATGATACTTTTTTACAATTGTCTCCTAAATCTGTCCTCTTATTGTTTATATTCACTGGAAACTTTAAATTACTTCGATGACTTAATTAATTTCCAATTCCAAGACTAAAAAAAAAAGGCAAGTTTAAAATTTTTCATATATATAGCTGCAGATGTAATTATTTTGCCGTTTTTTACAATTGTCTCCTAATTTTGTCCTCTTATTGTTTATATTCTCTGGAAACTTTAAATACTTCGATGACTTTTTATCTGGCAGTCATCGGTAAATGTAAATACATTTCATGTAAAGGATGTATTTTATTTACATTAGCTAATAAAAAAAAAGAGCTCAAAGGCTCTTTATATAATTTCTAAATGTTCGTTCACTTATACCAAAATTATCTTTGATGAATTTGGTATATATTTCATTATTTTTATATTTGCCTCTATATTTTGATTAGAAAATATTGGATAATATTAAAGGAACATCACTAAAAGTGCAATAGCTCATACTTTTTATTTGTTTTAATTGTAATTACAGAATATAATCATTAGGTATTCTATTTTTAGAAGTTTTATAATTGTATAATTTATAAAGCATCTCTTTATATTGTTTTATAGTATTACATTTATAAATTAATGTTTTATTTGAAGATATTTTGTGAATCATGATATCATGATTATATTGTTCATATGTAAATAATTTTAAAATTGCAACTATTAGTTTAAATTGTGGAAAACATTTTTATAATAGACATTTCCTCATTTTCTGCAATCTCTTTTAATTCTTTATATCATAAAAGCGATACCATTATTTTGATATCACTTTTATTAAGAGAAGAAGAAAGAAGTGTGTATGTTATTTATTTTTCCATTTATCAAGTTCAATTATATTGGTTTCATTGGCTACAAGTTTATGGACTATATCACTATCAGCGTTTACCAATAAGTCATTTCCAACATTATAGATTAATTCTGAATCTCTTAACTTGGTTTCCAATGTCCTTAGTTTCCATTCTGTTAATTGAGTCAGCTTCTCTCTTTCTTTTCTTACTGGTAATTTATTATCTTTTTGCTGTAAACTTATGTAAAAATTATACAAGTCTTGATGGTCTGAGATTCTCATGCCCTCATACTTATCATTATTTACACTCATACCTTCATCAATTATAGGTTTCTCTAAGTTTACAACGTTTTTACTCATATCCTCATACTTATTTTTTATATATAGTTTTGCCCTGTTTACTATCTCAATTTTTTCATTCTCACTAATGAAAAATGATTTATGGACTATATTTTTCTTTTTATTCTGGAATACAAATTTCCCTTTTTCATTCAAAGAATAAGCCAAATTATTATCTAAAATTGTCAAAGATTTTCTACTATCTGTAGTAGTAAAACCAAACCTTGTTTCAATATTAGCTTTCATTATCGACGTTATTACCTCTTTAATAGGATTTTGAGTTGTAAGAAATAATATAAACCCTGTTGACCTTCCTAACTGCAATAGCCTTTCTAAAGCTAATTTAAAACGCTTGGAAATATCATCATTAGATTTTTGCATGAAGTCTGCTATTTCATCAATTACCAAAATTATATAATCCAATTGTTTTGATGGATTATTATTATTCCAATCTGTAATATCACAAATAGTGTCAAATGGTTCAAATAAATCATTACGTCTATCCATTTCGTTTACACACTTTTCAACTTCTTCTAATATCCCTATGTCTGTATTAGCATATCTAACTCTATCAAGTGATCTGTAGAGTTTTAGCTCATTTTTCTTTGGATCGCATAGAACTAATTCAATATATTTCCTGTCAGATAAAACTATGGAACTACAAATATTATGTAACTCAATACTTTTACCATATCCACTACTACCTGCTATTATGCCATGTACAACGTCTTTAGTTAAATCTAACAATGTAACTAGTCCTGTATTTGTATTAGTTCCAATTAAAACAGGTATATGCATTTTATCGCTTCTATCCTTAAGGTTGTCCCAGTTTTCCAAAAATGTTTTTACTTTTTCAATTTGTTTTTTAAGGGATAATCTAAAGTCGTATTTCTGATCTGTCATCAATTCCAAATTTGAAACTTTTAATCGATGTTCAATCTCTGGCAGTAATCCAACCAATTTAGATTTATAGATTTCAGAATTAAAATAAACATTGGTATAGTATTCGGTATCTTCATATGATTTAATTTCAATTGTTTCTTTTAATTCAAGTCCATCAAATACAGTTTTAAATTTTTCAATCATCAAATATTCTTCAGGTATTTTTTCTTTTTGGTTTGTGACAATAAGCAACGACTTATTGTCTAGTGATAAAAGAGTAATGTTAGTATTCAAACTATTGGATAGTTTGGATATTGACATTATGAATTTTGAACTAGGTATTGATGAATTTAATACAAATATTTTACTCATACCCTCATACCTAACCGACCTTAATCGAGGGTATTTGTGGTTATTTGACATAATTTTGCAATCTTTCATGACACTATCAAAAATAAATTTCTGATAAAAAAACACTAGACCTCTGAGTCCTAAACCTGTTAATATAAATGTGACCGCTATTACTGTAATGTTATTGATTAAGTATAATGCTATGAGAAGTGTTACGATTAAATCTATAATTATTATTGAAATATCGGTCTTATTGTGCCTATTTTTAGCCTCTTTTATTCCGTACGGTATAAGTAATAATATAAATCTTAATGAGATTATCACCCCCAAAAACAAATAAATAAAAGCAGTTCCAACACCTTTTTCAATTAGTACATCTAAACTATTTCGATTTTTATCATCAATTATTTTTCCAGACTTATCTTTTTTATTTGGCTTATAATTACTTGCTAAACTGGTTATACAACTACCAACTTCATTACCAAAGTTGTTTATAAAACTATTGATTGAATTCTTTTCACACATTTCCATCATCATCCTTTCTACATTTGTCAACTACCATCATTAACCCATAATTGGATTGATTTTCAAATAAAATATAAATATTATCTAACTTATAAATCTTTTGATTTTCAGTTTCAAAACATTGTGTTACTGGTACTTTCCATTCATGACTTCCAGATAATACAGTCATAATCTCGTTCTTTTTTCTAATTAACATTTTATCAATCACCTTTCAATTAATTTATAATTTCACATGATATATAAGGTTGACATAAAAATATTTTTTCTATACTTTTTACTTCAACTTCACTGACATAATTACACATATCTTTATATTGTTTAGCTACATGTCCAATTAAATAATTTTCATAAAATACTCCAATACCTATATCATTTTTAAAGGTTGCTTGTCTTATTTTTAGTCTGGTACCTTGCTTAATTTTGTCTCTTACCAAGTTGTAATAATGATATTTAAGTCCTACTACTCGTATTAACATTTTATCGCTTCCTCCATTTGTTTTGATTTATTCGGCGGTAGGTCGCCACCCTTATTTTTATAGTTTTTTTAAAAAGTCATTTAGTGCTTCTGGACTTACAAACCATTCAGATTCACACAAAAATATATCTCTATTTTTTGTAATTTGAATTGAATCTTTACAGTCTTTACAGTCTGTATTAATCACACAGTCTGTTTTTTCTCCAATTATAAATTTCTTTTGTATCTTGCAATAAATCATTTTTATCATCCTTTCTTAGTACAATTATTTAATGTTCTTTGGTGTTATAAGTTGAAATGTTCCAGTCGGTTTTGGATATTCCTTTTGTTTTGTCTTTTGTAACATTACTGCAATTAGAAATATAATTATAAATAATGCAACAAACCATGACAATTTTTTCATTTGCACACCTCCAATGTACAATTATATAAGTTGTATCTAACTTTTTTTACTTCTATTCCTAAGAATTTACAGTTATTTTCTATTACTTTATTGATCTCAGTTTCTAGTAAATCAATATTTTGTATACTCAGAAACCCAACATATACTTCGCCTGAACGTTTCAAGCTATCCATTATTGTTTTAGTCAATAATCTGCAACCATCAAATAACATCCTTACACCTCCAAAAAATCAGATTCATTAAAATTCTTTTTTTCTATCAAAGTCTTTCTATCACTAGATATTAAATAATTTTTTTCTTTAAGTTTGTTATAAATTCTTTGTGCTTCACTTTCTCTAAGTCCTAAATTTTCAGCAACTTTCTTGTAACCAATTGCAATATCATCTTTAGAATTCTCTAATATAAAATTGTGATATGCTCTAATATTCTCTATTGCCAAAGGTTTACCAGAAAATTTATAATTTACTTTTTCAATTTCGAGATCTTCATCAAGTGGATCCACTTCTATATCATTTTCTTTCAGGCCCAAATTTTCTATTACCTTTTTTTCTTCAATTTGCTTTACTGGCTCTTCAATTTCAACCTTCACATTCTCATTTATTGGCTCATTTATCATAGGTTTTATATTGTTCATAATATTATTATTAAAACTATATTTGATTGCTTCTAATTGCTTTCTATGTATTTCTAGATTCATTTCATTTATTAATTCTTTTGTTAATTCATCATTAGATTTTATATAGTCCTGAGATTCCTTTTTTGATAATACTTTTGTATAAAATATTAATGTTTCAAAAACAATAGCTGCTAACATATAAAGAATAAATATCAATGTATCATTTGAAACATTTGTTTTACTGCTTATAGTCTTGAATATTGAACTATAACCCATTTTCTTTGATTCTATATTGTATTTATTAATTTTATTACTCAATTCATTGTTATATGCTGTTTGTGCTATGTCTAACCTTTTACTTATTTCCTGCTTTCCATCTTGCCAATTTTTTGTTAAGTCTGTTTTGTCCTCCCATTTTGGAGACTTTGAAAGAAATATTTCTATTGATGGATATTGATTTAATTCACTTTGAACATTATCTAAATTAGTTTTAAGCTGTTTTATTTTATCCTGGTGTATTGCATATCCTTGATTTATAACCTTTGTACTAGACTGCTTATTATAATTATTTATAAATCCTGAACTAATAGCCAACAAATTAAACATTATTAAGATTGTCAATATTGCGGCATAAATGCCCTTATAAATACCTTTACTATTCAGCATAGATATAAATATAGTTGGCTTTACTAAGTCGAATATTAAAGCCATAATTGCAATTTCAAGGCATATACTAAAGTAAAATTCAAAGCAGTATGATAATGATAAAAATAATAATGTAAAATGGATAATTGTAAATTTCTTAAAAGTTTTCATAAACACCCTCCTCTTTTTTATTTTATTAGGTATTTACAAAGCTTCAAGATATCATTTATACTAAATTTGTGGATATTAGTATAAAAACTATTATCTTTGTGATAACTCACTACTGTAAATAGTGAGTTATTGCTTTATAAATACTTATTTCTTTTCAAATAATTTAACTTCTTTTTTCATTTCATTACATATGAAATTGTTTAAAACTTCAGTCTTATTCTGATTTTTATAAAATGCTAATTTACGAATAATATCTTTACTTTCAGCGGTCAAATATACAGTTGTCCTAACTGCATTATCCATTATGAAACACCTCTCTATCAACTATTATAATTACATGTTAATCATTGTATTCAAAGTATTTTCAATAGTCAACGTAATATTATGAATGTAATGATTAATTATCTTTATGTTGCATCCAAAAACTACCATATATTTAAGTTTTTATAGCTTTACTTGAAATATAAAAATTCTTGCTTGCTTATTTGCTTGATGGCTATTTTACTACATCAAGCAAGTAATATAGTTAGATTTTAAATTCCCAATAATTTAGTTTTACTTTAAATTGTTTTAAAAAAGATTATATGACAAAATTATGTTAACTATTAAAAATATATTAGAGGTGATTAAGATATGCTTAATAATTTTTTTAGAAATGATTGTGAAAATAATTTTGATTATAGAGACAATTCAGTTTTAAATTTCTTTGAAGATTGTGTCAATTTAGATAGTAAATATTACTGTTCTACTAAACAATTGTATAGATACTATTGTGAACATTGGAGTCTAAACAGTCCTAAGGAAAATATAATTAACTTTGTTAAAGAAATTAAAAAACAATTTGGATTGAAGACAAAGAGATTATGGGTTAACCATAGGACATACTATCCAACGGTCTTAATTGGTTGCTTTTGTGAAGCTGATTATAAACAACATTTGTTTTTAAATTGTAAGATTAAGAAATAAAAACATACACACTTCTTTTCTCTCTCTCTCTCTTCAAAATGATTCCAGAATATATGTGCATATGTTCAAAATGAATAATTACAAGAATAGTGATTAAAAAAAATATATGTTACTATGTTACCTTATCAGTCAAATTCAATCTTTAACTATTTAGGAATGGTTAACATAATAATTAAAAGTATAAATTTGTATAAAAAGAGGAAGCTTAGAACACTGATTAATACTCAATTCTAAGCTTCCTTAAGTTTTGTTAACACATTTTAAATTAGTAAAACAATATAAACATTTGTTTATATTGTTTTACAAATGAAAAGTGGTTTTCACCAAAAATAAATAACAAAACATTTTCTTATAGTATCGTCCTAAATCAAGGTAAAAAATATATGCATTTGTTAACGTCAGAAAAATTGGTGCCTTAAACGCCTTAATCCGATACGCTATGTAATCACTACATTTAAACCTATTGTTAAAATATGTATAAGGCACTTTTAAGGCGTTTTTGAAACCCATTAAATCCATTGGTACTATTGACTTACAAAGGTTTTAAGGCGTTTAAGGCACTTTATTTTGAGTCGACAAATGAAAAAAGTATAAAAAGGAAAGGAGAAGAGAGAAAAAGAGAGAGAGAGTGTGTATGTAATAGTGGACTTAAAAAAAAGTGCCTTAAACGCCTTAATTTATGATGAATTCAGTAATACCAATGGATTCAAAAAAAAAAGTAAGGCACTTTAAGGCGTTTTTGATTAAATTTAAGGCGTTTTTGATTAAATTTAAGGCGTTTTTTTTTTCAAAAACGCCTTAATTAAAATAAAAAAAAGTTCTCTAAATTTAGATAACTGGAAATTAACTATTAAACATATTTTTTGATTTCCTCGTAATAATCACTTTCAGGATTTAAGGATATTCCTTTAAATCCTCTTTTATGTCCTTGGGAACTTCCTGTTTTGGATTCACCACAATTTTTATCTTTTCTAATGTTATTATTAAGTAATAAATTATCTGTGAAGTTTGATAACTTGTATGCAATTAATCCAGTAGTATTACAGTAATTACAATAGTAGGTATATAAATCTTTACCAATTATATTGCCTCTAAGAGAACAACACTCATCAATAAATTTTAAGACACTATCATTATCAATTTTATATTGCCTTATAATAGATTTATTTTCTTCTGTTTCAGTATAAATTAGATTATTTTTTAGTAGTCTTTGTAAACCTTCAACACACCAGTTAAACACACCAGTTAAATTAAATTTATCAATTAAGTGTTTATCTTGTTTTTCCTCTGGTATTGCTATCTCAAAAGGTATTATTAAAAGTCTATTATACCAAGCACTTGTTTTATCAGTTGGTGCAGGTATCATTTTATTCATACTAGCAAGTAATCTACATGTGTTTTTATAAGAAAAATTATTTTTCCCTTTTGGTTCTGCATCTATATAGTCACCACCGGACAAATCTTTTAATAATCCGGTGTCTTCTAGTGATTTTTGCGGTAAGTCTCCAGTTATATTTACTAATTTATTATAAAGTTGGTACGCTGCGAACTTATTATCAGCTTTTGCTATCTTTTGCCATGATAAATTAGATACGAATTTTTGACCTATTATATTATTAAGGGTTGTTAATATAACACTTTTACCACAATCCCCTTTTCCTAATAGTCCATAAATCCTTTTTGCTCTATTATCAGCTATTAACATATAGCCCAGTATTTCTTGTAACAAATATTGTTGTGACTGTGGTAATACATCATTTAAAAACTTTTGCCAGACATTACACTTTATATTTTTATCATAGCTTAAATCAAACTTTTGAGTAAATATCTTATTTGGTGTATGATCTTTTATGCCATATTCTCCATTTTTAAAATTAAATTCTAGATAATTGTTATTTAAATTTATAATATTTGTATATACTTCAAAAGTTGCAATTGATTTAAATTCCCTACCTAATCTATTAATAACTTCATTGATAACACTTTCTTTATGGTCTTTTTTTTCCACATGTAACTCTATGAGTTTGGCAATGTTATTTCTATTAGTTAATTCATATAAGCCATTTGAATAAGTGTAAAAACCTAACTCAGTATTAAATATATTATGTATATCTCTTAAATGATCTCTAAGTTTTGTCTGATCTAATACTTGTCTACCGTCTTCATTTTCATAATAAAAGTTATTGTCTTGACCTTGTTTTTTTCCCTCATAAGTTTTTGTTAATGTTTCTATAGCTCTTTTAAATGTTCTCTTTATATAATCTTCTCTATCACTTTTATTTTCGTGTTGTGTCCTATTCTCATGATGTTTAGATTTTGAATAGAACTCAAGTACTTGATCTTGTTTTTGGGTATAATAACATATCATACTCATTATACGCATGTCAGTACTAGACCAGTCATTTTTTATATTTTCACCATTATCATATATATTAATAAAATCTTCTTTGTATTTTTGATTTCTAAGCTTCAATAATATTTGCTTATTATTAAGAGAGGGTGATCTCTTTAAACTTTTAGACTTTAACACGTCATCAATCCAATCTTTGTTATCATCATAAGATGATGATTTTTCAGAAGAGAAAGAAGAGGAGTGTGTATGTTTTTCACTTTTCTTTTTTTCAGGTTTTATGTATGTTTCAATAATATTAATTACTTCATTTACTGTTATTTCTTCAATTGTGTCATAGTTATATATCATGTTACCAGTTAGAGCGAAATATCTTCCTGTAAAATAGAATTCCATACCGACACTATTATTTTTTACCCCTGTACCTTTACCACCATAATTTTTTAAAATATGTTCTTGAAGTTTCTTTTTTTCTTCTAGACTTTTTAATTTTAATAATTGTTTGACTCCAGTTCCACTCATTGATATTTCTGTATAACTTGATTTACACTCACATTCTATCAACGAATTGAAAATGATATTTTCAATTCTTCCATCTTTTACACAATTGTCAAAGTCTAAACCTATATAAACATCATCCATACTGAAATAAAATCCAAGTACATTCTCAAATTTCATCATTCTTTTTTTAGATGTATATTTTCCAGTCTCAGGATTTTTTCTCATGAAGTAAGGTAAGTTAATTTCTTTATTTAAATTATTACATGCTTGTTTATATGTTCCCCAAGTTTTTCTGTCGTTTGCTTTTGCCCATGCTAGTCCTAATGGTGTATATGGGACTTTATCTTTTTTGTCTCCACCTCTATCAATCAACGATACATTAACCCATTGATCTAATACTTTTATTTCATCCAATTTTGGCATTACTTTTTCTTTAACCATTATAAAACCTCCTCCTCATAATTTTAATGAGTAAATACTCATTTTGTGATATAATGAGGACATGAAATATTACTTTATTCATATATAGTAATATTAAAATGTATTGATAGTATTGATAGCATAACTATTATGTTATATAATATTATCAAAAGCATATGTCAAATATGCTATATATGAACGGTGTAATATCAATTCTTTTGCTTGGTTGCGTGAATTGATATTTTCTTTTATGTCCCTCATTTTCATACTGTCTCAGCTTCCTTTTCTTCTAAGTATTTCAAATACATTGCTATACCATTTTCATAGATAGATTGTTCTGTAATCTTATTATCTTGAGCCGCTTTTTTTACTTCTCTTACTAAACTTGGTCTTAAACGAATACTATGGTTTTGTTTCGTTTCTTTTACTGTTTTAGGCATTTTATCACTTCCTTTTTAAAAATGCTATTACGCTATAATTTACATTCTATCTTTAATTTTAAATTAAGTCAAATATTATTAAGTCTATTAATTCATACAAATGTTTACTAAAAAACTCATTTATAAATTGACAGCAAAAAAGCGATACCGTTATTTAGATATCGCTTTAATACTAAGTATCTCAGATTCAGGATTATAATTAATTTCTTTAAACTTTTTAATTAATCTATCTTTGTACATTTCATATGATCTGGAATTAAGCATGGTACAATAATTTTCTTGTAGTGCTTTCACTACTTCTGTATATGTAATTTTGAAATTATAAAGACCACCCATCGACATCATCTCCATTCATCAAAATCGTCCATAAGTCCTTTAAATCTATACTTACACAAATCTATATTTATATCATCGACATCATCTATGTTGATTCTAAAAGTACAATAATGATTTTTTCTCTTAAGTACCCAAAACTTGCAAGTTTCGCATAATCTGTCTTGATTAATCCATCTATTCCACGTATTACAACTATTGCAATAAACACCAATATGCATTTTGACTCTTTTTAGATGATAATTTGTATCATTGCATAATTTACATTTCCAATTTTTTAATTCGTCACTAATTGTTTTCACTCTGCATCATTTCTTTCCACATAGTTTTTAAATTGGTCTTTACTTATAATCCATCTATTTGCTAGTTTCCTGCCTGGTATTTTTCCTTTATTAAACATATTTAGAGCTGTTACTCTATGTATATTTAATATTTTTGCTATATCATCAACATTCAAATATTCTTTATCCATTTTAAAACCTCCATATATTTTTACAGTTATACCCAAAATAATACAAGTTAGTGAATATATGTATATTATATCATATTATCATAAACAAATATAAACAATCAAACAAAAAAAGAAGCTTCTAAGCTTCCTCATGCATTTTTAACAAGTTATAGAATGTGTTACGCTTAAGTTGTAATTGTTCCATTGCCTTATTGGCTGTAATCTGTCTAGTTTTATATTTATTATATACAGTTTCCCAATCTTCTGGAAAATCTATTTTCTTTCTACCAAGGTACTTCCCTTTTTGCTTTGCTATTGCAATTCCTTCCTTTTGTCTTTCTAACATGTTCGTTCTTTCAAATTCGTTAATTGCTCCTAACATAGTTAACATTAATTTTCCTGCGGCTGTAGAGGTATCTAGTGCTTCTTTATTACTAACCAAATTAACTTTTTTACCTTTAAATAATTCTATTAATTCTAATAAGTCTTTTGTGCTTCTTGCTAATCTACTAAAGTCATGGATATAAACTGTATCCCCTTCACGAACAAAGTCGATTAATTCCTGTAATTTTGCTCTATTAGTGTCTTTAGCTGATACTTTTTCAGTAAACCATTTTTCTATATCATGTTTTGTTAGTGCTTCTATTTGTCTAGCTTCATTTTGTTCTACTGTAGATACTCTTACATATGCAACATTCATTTTTTTTTTGCCCTCCAATAAATTTATTTTTTACTATGTACTTATTATATCAATTTGTTTGTTTGAAGTCAAGGACTTTTACAAACAAATGTTTATTAATTAAAAAACAACTTAAGTAAACAAATAAATAAAAGTTACAAAGGCAATAATTAAGAAGGGTAAAGAATGATTAATATGAATTGAGAATAGTTGAGAATAGTTGTTTAAATAGATTCTAGTCTAAACAAACATACTTATACATAAAAAATAACCCCAAATCTTATTTTAGAAAAATCTTATATAAGATTTGAGGTTATTTCTATGGATTATTAATTTCTATACTTTGATTATTATTATGTATTAATAAATTTTTTATCAAATTCATTATATCATAAATTTTTTAGGCTAAAATTACCCCTAAAATTGATTTTCTAATATCTGATAGGTGAATTTAAGTCCAAATAAAAACATGCCTTATTTGGCACGTTTTTTTTGTTTTTCACTTAAATTAGACCATATAGTATGTTTATTTAAAAATAATCTTTGACAAATATATTTTACCATATACTATCAAGAATCCTTCGCCCTCTTTTTTTTTAGATTAATGAATAATCCTGGTCTCCTTTTTCCGTTTTCCGTTTTATGTAAGAGCTTTTCAAAAGACAATACCCCAAACATTTGTAAATCAATTTTTAAAATATAATCTACACGGTTCAAATCCTCTGAAACCCCTTGAACATTTTTGATCAAGGAATAATCCTGGTCTTCAAGGAATCCATATTCTAACATTCTAAGAATCCATTTATTAAATTGTGTCTCTCAACCCCAGTGTTTAATATCTCCCCAATTTTGGGGATATCTACACCTTCGATAAATCCATACTTTGAAATTTTATCTTTTAATCCAAGTTGTAAAATCTTTTAAAGCATCCTATCCCAGTGTTTTCGCCTTTCAGATTTTTGAGTATCGAATAATCCTGGTCTTCAAGGAATCAATTTTTAAAATATAATCTACACGGTTCAAATCCTCTGAAACCCCTTGGACATTTTTGACCAAGGAGTAATCCTGGTCTTCAAGGAATCAATTTTTTCAAAGCATCCTATCCCACTATTTTCGCCTTAGTCATTTTTGACTAAGGCGAAAACACTGGTCTTCAAGGAATCAATTTTTTCAAAGCATCCTATCCCACTATTTTCGCCTTGCTCATTTTTGAGCATCGAATAATCCTGGTCTTCAATATCATTTTTAGGTTTCGTGATTTGAAATCGCAAAACCTCCCTTATTATCTTTGTTAAATATTCCGAAACATTTAAATCTATAGATATGCTTTTATATTTCACGGCGGAAAAATTCGCCGCCAAAAATTCTCTGGAAACTTTAAATTACTTCGATGACTTAATTAATTTCCAATTTTCAGATCAAAAAAAGTATCATTTTAAGAAATTTTCATATATATAGCTGCAGATGTAATTAAATGATACTTTTTTACAATTGTCTCCTAAATCTGTCCTCTTATTGTTTATATTCACTGGAAACTTTAAATTACTTCGATGACTTAATTAATTTCCAATTCCAAGACTAAAAAAAAAAGGCAAGTTTAAAATTTTTCATATATATAGCTGCAGATGTAATTATTTTGCCGTTTTTTACAATTGTCTCCTAATTTTGTCCTCTTATTGTTTATATTCTCTGGAAACTTTAAATACTTCGATGACTTTTTATCTGGCAGTCATCGGTAAATGTAAATACATTTCATGTAAAGGATGTATTTTATTTACATTAGCTAATAAAAAAAAAGAGCTCAAAGGCTCTTTATATAATTTCTAAATGTTCGTTCACTTATACCAAAATTATCTTTGATGAATTTGGTATATATTTCATTATTTTTATATTTGCCTCTATATTTTGATTAGAAAATATTGGATAATATTAAAGGAACATCACTAAAAGTGCAATAGCTCATACTTTTTATTTGTTTTAATTGTAATTACAGAATATAATCATTAGGTATTCTATTTTTAGAAGTTTTATAATTGTATAATTTATAAAGCATCTCTTTATATTGTTTTATAGTATTACATTTATAAATTAATGTTTTATTTGAAGATATTTTGTGAATCATGATATCATGATTATATTGTTCATATGTAAATAATTTTAAAATTGCAACTATTAGTTTAAATTGTGGAAAACATTTTTATAATAGACATTTCCTCATTTTCTGCAATCTCTTTTAATTCTTTATATCATAAAAGCGATACCATTATTTTGATATCACTTTTATTAAGAGAAGAAGAAAGAAGTGTGTATGTTATTTATTTTTCCATTTATCAAGTTCAATTATATTGGTTTCATTGGCTACAAGTTTATGGACTATATCACTATCAGCGTTTACCAATAAGTCATTTCCAACATTATAGATTAATTCTGAATCTCTTAACTTGGTTTCCAATGTCCTTAGTTTCCATTCTGTTAATTGAGTCAGCTTCTCTCTTTCTTTTCTTACTGGTAATTTATTATCTTTTTGCTGTAAACTTATGTAAAAATTATACAAGTCTTGATGGTCTGAGATTCTCATGCCCTCATACTTATCATTATTTACACTCATACCTTCATCAATTATAGGTTTCTCTAAGTTTACAACGTTTTTACTCATATCCTCATACTTATTTTTTATATATAGTTTTGCCCTGTTTACTATCTCAATTTTTTCATTCTCACTAATGAAAAATGATTTATGGACTATATTTTTCTTTTTATTCTGGAATACAAATTTCCCTTTTTCATTCAAAGAATAAGCCAAATTATTATCTAAAATTGTCAAAGATTTTCTACTATCTGTAGTAGTAAAACCAAACCTTGTTTCAATATTAGCTTTCATTATCGACGTTATTACCTCTTTAATAGGATTTTGAGTTGTAAGAAATAATATAAACCCTGTTGACCTTCCTAACTGCAATAGCCTTTCTAAAGCTAATTTAAAACGCTTGGAAATATCATCATTAGATTTTTGCATGAAGTCTGCTATTTCATCAATTACCAAAATTATATAATCCAATTGTTTTGATGGATTATTATTATTCCAATCTGTAATATCACAAATAGTGTCAAATGGTTCAAATAAATCATTACGTCTATCCATTTCGTTTACACACTTTTCAACTTCTTCTAATATCCCTATGTCTGTATTAGCATATCTAACTCTATCAAGTGATCTGTAGAGTTTTAGCTCATTTTTCTTTGGATCGCATAGAACTAATTCAATATATTTCCTGTCAGATAAAACTATGGAACTACAAATATTATGTAACTCAATACTTTTACCATATCCACTACTACCTGCTATTATGCCATGTACAACGTCTTTAGTTAAATCTAACAATGTAACTAGTCCTGTATTTGTATTAGTTCCAATTAAAACAGGTATATGCATTTTATCGCTTCTATCCTTAAGGTTGTCCCAGTTTTCCAAAAATGTTTTTACTTTTTCAATTTGTTTTTTAAGGGATAATCTAAAGTCGTATTTCTGATCTGTCATCAATTCCAAATTTGAAACTTTTAATCGATGTTCAATCTCTGGCAGTAATCCAACCAATTTAGATTTATAGATTTCAGAATTAAAATAAACATTGGTATAGTATTCGGTATCTTCATATGATTTAATTTCAATTGTTTCTTTTAATTCAAGTCCATCAAATACAGTTTTAAATTTTTCAATCATCAAATATTCTTCAGGTATTTTTTCTTTTTGGTTTGTGACAATAAGCAACGACTTATTGTCTAGTGATAAAAGAGTAATGTTAGTATTCAAACTATTGGATAGTTTGGATATTGACATTATGAATTTTGAACTAGGTATTGATGAATTTAATACAAATATTTTACTCATACCCTCATACCTAACCGACCTTAATCGAGGGTATTTGTGGTTATTTGACATAATTTTGCAATCTTTCATGACACTATCAAAAATAAATTTCTGATAAAAAAACACTAGACCTCTGAGTCCTAAACCTGTTAATATAAATGTGACCGCTATTACTGTAATGTTATTGATTAAGTATAATGCTATGAGAAGTGTTACGATTAAATCTATAATTATTATTGAAATATCGGTCTTATTGTGCCTATTTTTAGCCTCTTTTATTCCGTACGGTATAAGTAATAATATAAATCTTAATGAGATTATCACCCCCAAAAACAAATAAATAAAAGCAGTTCCAACACCTTTTTCAATTAGTACATCTAAACTATTTCGATTTTTATCATCAATTATTTTTCCAGACTTATCTTTTTTATTTGGCTTATAATTACTTGCTAAACTGGTTATACAACTACCAACTTCATTACCAAAGTTGTTTATAAAACTATTGATTGAATTCTTTTCACACATTTCCATCATCATCCTTTCTACATTTGTCAACTACCATCATTAACCCATAATTGGATTGATTTTCAAATAAAATATAAATATTATCTAACTTATAAATCTTTTGATTTTCAGTTTCAAAACATTGTGTTACTGGTACTTTCCATTCATGACTTCCAGATAATACAGTCATAATCTCGTTCTTTTTTCTAATTAACATTTTATCAATCACCTTTCAATTAATTTATAATTTCACATGATATATAAGGTTGACATAAAAATATTTTTTCTATACTTTTTACTTCAACTTCACTGACATAATTACACATATCTTTATATTGTTTAGCTACATGTCCAATTAAATAATTTTCATAAAATACTCCAATACCTATATCATTTTTAAAGGTTGCTTGTCTTATTTTTAGTCTGGTACCTTGCTTAATTTTGTCTCTTACCAAGTTGTAATAATGATATTTAAGTCCTACTACTCGTATTAACATTTTATCGCTTCCTCCATTTGTTTTGATTTATTCGGCGGTAGGTCGCCACCCTTATTTTTATAGTTTTTTTAAAAAGTCATTTAGTGCTTCTGGACTTACAAACCATTCAGATTCACACAAAAATATATCTCTATTTTTTGTAATTTGAATTGAATCTTTACAGTCTTTACAGTCTGTATTAATCACACAGTCTGTTTTTTCTCCAATTATAAATTTCTTTTGTATCTTGCAATAAATCATTTTTATCATCCTTTCTTAGTACAATTATTTAATGTTCTTTGGTGTTATAAGTTGAAATGTTCCAGTCGGTTTTGGATATTCCTTTTGTTTTGTCTTTTGTAACATTACTGCAATTAGAAATATAATTATAAATAATGCAACAAACCATGACAATTTTTTCATTTGCACACCTCCAATGTACAATTATATAAGTTGTATCTAACTTTTTTTACTTCTATTCCTAAGAATTTACAGTTATTTTCTATTACTTTATTGATCTCAGTTTCTAGTAAATCAATATTTTGTATACTCAGAAACCCAACATATACTTCGCCTGAACGTTTCAAGCTATCCATTATTGTTTTAGTCAATAATCTGCAACCATCAAATAACATCCTTACACCTCCAAAAAATCAGATTCATTAAAATTCTTTTTTTCTATCAAAGTCTTTCTATCACTAGATATTAAATAATTTTTTTCTTTAAGTTTGTTATAAATTCTTTGTGCTTCACTTTCTCTAAGTCCTAAATTTTCAGCAACTTTCTTGTAACCAATTGCAATATCATCTTTAGAATTCTCTAATATAAAATTGTGATATGCTCTAATATTCTCTATTGCCAAAGGTTTACCAGAAAATTTATAATTTACTTTTTCAATTTCGAGATCTTCATCAAGTGGATCCACTTCTATATCATTTTCTTTCAGGCCCAAATTTTCTATTACCTTTTTTTCTTCAATTTGCTTTACTGGCTCTTCAATTTCAACCTTCACATTCTCATTTATTGGCTCATTTATCATAGGTTTTATATTGTTCATAATATTATTATTAAAACTATATTTGATTGCTTCTAATTGCTTTCTATGTATTTCTAGATTCATTTCATTTATTAATTCTTTTGTTAATTCATCATTAGATTTTATATAGTCCTGAGATTCCTTTTTTGATAATACTTTTGTATAAAATATTAATGTTTCAAAAACAATAGCTGCTAACATATAAAGAATAAATATCAATGTATCATTTGAAACATTTGTTTTACTGCTTATAGTCTTGAATATTGAACTATAACCCATTTTCTTTGATTCTATATTGTATTTATTAATTTTATTACTCAATTCATTGTTATATGCTGTTTGTGCTATGTCTAACCTTTTACTTATTTCCTGCTTTCCATCTTGCCAATTTTTTGTTAAGTCTGTTTTGTCCTCCCATTTTGGAGACTTTGAAAGAAATATTTCTATTGATGGATATTGATTTAATTCACTTTGAACATTATCTAAATTAGTTTTAAGCTGTTTTATTTTATCCTGGTGTATTGCATATCCTTGATTTATAACCTTTGTACTAGACTGCTTATTATAATTATTTATAAATCCTGAACTAATAGCCAACAAATTAAACATTATTAAGATTGTCAATATTGCGGCATAAATGCCCTTATAAATACCTTTACTATTCAGCATAGATATAAATATAGTTGGCTTTACTAAGTCGAATATTAAAGCCATAATTGCAATTTCAAGGCATATACTAAAGTAAAATTCAAAGCAGTATGATAATGATAAAAATAATAATGTAAAATGGATAATTGTAAATTTCTTAAAAGTTTTCATAAACACCCTCCTCTTTTTTATTTTATTAGGTATTTACAAAGCTTCAAGATATCATTTATACTAAATTTGTGGATATTAGTATAAAAACTATTATCTTTGTGATAACTCACTACTGTAAATAGTGAGTTATTGCTTTATAAATACTTATTTCTTTTCAAATAATTTAACTTCTTTTTTCATTTCATTACATATGAAATTGTTTAAAACTTCAGTCTTATTCTGATTTTTATAAAATGCTAATTTACGAATAATATCTTTACTTTCAGCGGTCAAATATACAGTTGTCCTAACTGCATTATCCATTATGAAACACCTCTCTATCAACTATTATAATTACATGTTAATCATTGTATTCAAAGTATTTTCAATAGTCAACGTAATATTATGAATGTAATGATTAATTATCTTTATGTTGCATCCAAAAACTACCATATATTTAAGTTTTTATAGCTTTACTTGAAATATAAAAATTCTTGCTTGCTTATTTGCTTGATGGCTATTTTACTACATCAAGCAAGTAATATAGTTAGATTTTAAATTCCCAATAATTTAGTTTTACTTTAAATTGTTTTAAAAAAGATTATATGACAAAATTATGTTAACTATTAAAAATATATTAGAGGTGATTAAGATATGCTTAATAATTTTTTTAGAAATGATTGTGAAAATAATTTTGATTATAGAGACAATTCAGTTTTAAATTTCTTTGAAGATTGTGTCAATTTAGATAGTAAATATTACTGTTCTACTAAACAATTGTATAGATACTATTGTGAACATTGGAGTCTAAACAGTCCTAAGGAAAATATAATTAACTTTGTTAAAGAAATTAAAAAACAATTTGGATTGAAGACAAAGAGATTATGGGTTAACCATAGGACATACTATCCAACGGTCTTAATTGGTTGCTTTTGTGAAGCTGATTATAAACAACATTTGTTTTTAAATTGTAAGATTAAGAAATAAAAACATACACACTTCTTTTCTCTCTCTCTCTCTTCAAAATGATTCCAGAATATATGTGCATATGTTCAAAATGAATAATTACAAGAATAGTGATTAAAAAAAATATATGTTACTATGTTACCTTATCAGTCAAATTCAATCTTTAACTATTTAGGAATGGTTAACATAATAATTAAAAGTATAAATTTGTATAAAAAGAGGAAGCTTAGAACACTGATTAATACTCAATTCTAAGCTTCCTTAAGTTTTGTTAACACATTTTAAATTAGTAAAACAATATAAACATTTGTTTATATTGTTTTACAAATGAAAAGTGGTTTTCACCAAAAATAAATAACAAAACATTTTCTTATAGTATCGTCCTAAATCAAGGTAAAAAATATATGCATTTGTTAACGTCAGAAAAATTGGTGCCTTAAACGCCTTAATCCGATACGCTATGTAATCACTACATTTAAACCTATTGTTAAAATATGTATAAGGCACTTTTAAGGCGTTTTTGAAACCCATTAAATCCATTGGTACTATTGACTTACAAAGGTTTTAAGGCGTTTAAGGCACTTTATTTTGAGTCGACAAATGAAAAAAGTATAAAAAGGAAAGGAGAAGAGAGAAAAAGAGAGAGAGAGTGTGTATGTAATAGTGGACTTAAAAAAAAGTGCCTTAAACGCCTTAATTTATGATGAATTCAGTAATACCAATGGATTCAAAAAAAAAAGTAAGGCACTTTAAGGCGTTTTTGATTAAATTTAAGGCGTTTTTGATTAAATTTAAGGCGTTTTTTTTTTCAAAAACGCCTTAATTAAAATAAAAAAAAGTTCTCTAAATTTAGATAACTGGAAATTAACTATTAAACATATTTTTTGATTTCCTCGTAATAATCACTTTCAGGATTTAAGGATATTCCTTTAAATCCTCTTTTATGTCCTTGGGAACTTCCTGTTTTGGATTCACCACAATTTTTATCTTTTCTAATGTTATTATTAAGTAATAAATTATCTGTGAAGTTTGATAACTTGTATGCAATTAATCCAGTAGTATTACAGTAATTACAATAGTAGGTATATAAATCTTTACCAATTATATTGCCTCTAAGAGAACAACACTCATCAATAAATTTTAAGACACTATCATTATCAATTTTATATTGCCTTATAATAGATTTATTTTCTTCTGTTTCAGTATAAATTAGATTATTTTTTAGTAGTCTTTGTAAACCTTCAACACACCAGTTAAACACACCAGTTAAATTAAATTTATCAATTAAGTGTTTATCTTGTTTTTCCTCTGGTATTGCTATCTCAAAAGGTATTATTAAAAGTCTATTATACCAAGCACTTGTTTTATCAGTTGGTGCAGGTATCATTTTATTCATACTAGCAAGTAATCTACATGTGTTTTTATAAGAAAAATTATTTTTCCCTTTTGGTTCTGCATCTATATAGTCACCACCGGACAAATCTTTTAATAATCCGGTGTCTTCTAGTGATTTTTGCGGTAAGTCTCCAGTTATATTTACTAATTTATTATAAAGTTGGTACGCTGCGAACTTATTATCAGCTTTTGCTATCTTTTGCCATGATAAATTAGATACGAATTTTTGACCTATTATATTATTAAGGGTTGTTAATATAACACTTTTACCACAATCCCCTTTTCCTAATAGTCCATAAATCCTTTTTGCTCTATTATCAGCTATTAACATATAGCCCAGTATTTCTTGTAACAAATATTGTTGTGACTGTGGTAATACATCATTTAAAAACTTTTGCCAGACATTACACTTTATATTTTTATCATAGCTTAAATCAAACTTTTGAGTAAATATCTTATTTGGTGTATGATCTTTTATGCCATATTCTCCATTTTTAAAATTAAATTCTAGATAATTGTTATTTAAATTTATAATATTTGTATATACTTCAAAAGTTGCAATTGATTTAAATTCCCTACCTAATCTATTAATAACTTCATTGATAACACTTTCTTTATGGTCTTTTTTTTCCACATGTAACTCTATGAGTTTGGCAATGTTATTTCTATTAGTTAATTCATATAAGCCATTTGAATAAGTGTAAAAACCTAACTCAGTATTAAATATATTATGTATATCTCTTAAATGATCTCTAAGTTTTGTCTGATCTAATACTTGTCTACCGTCTTCATTTTCATAATAAAAGTTATTGTCTTGACCTTGTTTTTTTCCCTCATAAGTTTTTGTTAATGTTTCTATAGCTCTTTTAAATGTTCTCTTTATATAATCTTCTCTATCACTTTTATTTTCGTGTTGTGTCCTATTCTCATGATGTTTAGATTTTGAATAGAACTCAAGTACTTGATCTTGTTTTTGGGTATAATAACATATCATACTCATTATACGCATGTCAGTACTAGACCAGTCATTTTTTATATTTTCACCATTATCATATATATTAATAAAATCTTCTTTGTATTTTTGATTTCTAAGCTTCAATAATATTTGCTTATTATTAAGAGAGGGTGATCTCTTTAAACTTTTAGACTTTAACACGTCATCAATCCAATCTTTGTTATCATCATAAGATGATGATTTTTCAGAAGAGAAAGAAGAGGAGTGTGTATGTTTTTCACTTTTCTTTTTTTCAGGTTTTATGTATGTTTCAATAATATTAATTACTTCATTTACTGTTATTTCTTCAATTGTGTCATAGTTATATATCATGTTACCAGTTAGAGCGAAATATCTTCCTGTAAAATAGAATTCCATACCGACACTATTATTTTTTACCCCTGTACCTTTACCACCATAATTTTTTAAAATATGTTCTTGAAGTTTCTTTTTTTCTTCTAGACTTTTTAATTTTAATAATTGTTTGACTCCAGTTCCACTCATTGATATTTCTGTATAACTTGATTTACACTCACATTCTATCAACGAATTGAAAATGATATTTTCAATTCTTCCATCTTTTACACAATTGTCAAAGTCTAAACCTATATAAACATCATCCATACTGAAATAAAATCCAAGTACATTCTCAAATTTCATCATTCTTTTTTTAGATGTATATTTTCCAGTCTCAGGATTTTTTCTCATGAAGTAAGGTAAGTTAATTTCTTTATTTAAATTATTACATGCTTGTTTATATGTTCCCCAAGTTTTTCTGTCGTTTGCTTTTGCCCATGCTAGTCCTAATGGTGTATATGGGACTTTATCTTTTTTGTCTCCACCTCTATCAATCAACGATACATTAACCCATTGATCTAATACTTTTATTTCATCCAATTTTGGCATTACTTTTTCTTTAACCATTATAAAACCTCCTCCTCATAATTTTAATGAGTAAATACTCATTTTGTGATATAATGAGGACATGAAATATTACTTTATTCATATATAGTAATATTAAAATGTATTGATAGTATTGATAGCATAACTATTATGTTATATAATATTATCAAAAGCATATGTCAAATATGCTATATATGAACGGTGTAATATCAATTCTTTTGCTTGGTTGCGTGAATTGATATTTTCTTTTATGTCCCTCATTTTCATACTGTCTCAGCTTCCTTTTCTTCTAAGTATTTCAAATACATTGCTATACCATTTTCATAGATAGATTGTTCTGTAATCTTATTATCTTGAGCCGCTTTTTTTACTTCTCTTACTAAACTTGGTCTTAAACGAATACTATGGTTTTGTTTCGTTTCTTTTACTGTTTTAGGCATTTTATCACTTCCTTTTTAAAAATGCTATTACGCTATAATTTACATTCTATCTTTAATTTTAAATTAAGTCAAATATTATTAAGTCTATTAATTCATACAAATGTTTACTAAAAAACTCATTTATAAATTGACAGCAAAAAAGCGATACCGTTATTTAGATATCGCTTTAATACTAAGTATCTCAGATTCAGGATTATAATTAATTTCTTTAAACTTTTTAATTAATCTATCTTTGTACATTTCATATGATCTGGAATTAAGCATGGTACAATAATTTTCTTGTAGTGCTTTCACTACTTCTGTATATGTAATTTTGAAATTATAAAGACCACCCATCGACATCATCTCCATTCATCAAAATCGTCCATAAGTCCTTTAAATCTATACTTACACAAATCTATATTTATATCATCGACATCATCTATGTTGATTCTAAAAGTACAATAATGATTTTTTCTCTTAAGTACCCAAAACTTGCAAGTTTCGCATAATCTGTCTTGATTAATCCATCTATTCCACGTATTACAACTATTGCAATAAACACCAATATGCATTTTGACTCTTTTTAGATGATAATTTGTATCATTGCATAATTTACATTTCCAATTTTTTAATTCGTCACTAATTGTTTTCACTCTGCATCATTTCTTTCCACATAGTTTTTAAATTGGTCTTTACTTATAATCCATCTATTTGCTAGTTTCCTGCCTGGTATTTTTCCTTTATTAAACATATTTAGAGCTGTTACTCTATGTATATTTAATATTTTTGCTATATCATCAACATTCAAATATTCTTTATCCATTTTAAAACCTCCATATATTTTTACAGTTATACCCAAAATAATACAAGTTAGTGAATATATGTATATTATATCATATTATCATAAACAAATATAAACAATCAAACAAAAAAAGAAGCTTCTAAGCTTCCTCATGCATTTTTAACAAGTTATAGAATGTGTTACGCTTAAGTTGTAATTGTTCCATTGCCTTATTGGCTGTAATCTGTCTAGTTTTATATTTATTATATACAGTTTCCCAATCTTCTGGAAAATCTATTTTCTTTCTACCAAGGTACTTCCCTTTTTGCTTTGCTATTGCAATTCCTTCCTTTTGTCTTTCTAACATGTTCGTTCTTTCAAATTCGTTAATTGCTCCTAACATAGTTAACATTAATTTTCCTGCGGCTGTAGAGGTATCTAGTGCTTCTTTATTACTAACCAAATTAACTTTTTTACCTTTAAATAATTCTATTAATTCTAATAAGTCTTTTGTGCTTCTTGCTAATCTACTAAAGTCATGGATATAAACTGTATCCCCTTCACGAACAAAGTCGATTAATTCCTGTAATTTTGCTCTATTAGTGTCTTTAGCTGATACTTTTTCAGTAAACCATTTTTCTATATCATGTTTTGTTAGTGCTTCTATTTGTCTAGCTTCATTTTGTTCTACTGTAGATACTCTTACATATGCAACATTCATTTTTTTTTTGCCCTCCAATAAATTTATTTTTTACTATGTACTTATTATATCAATTTGTTTGTTTGAAGTCAAGGACTTTTACAAACAAATGTTTATTAATTAAAAAACAACTTAAGTAAACAAATAAATAAAAGTTACAAAGGCAATAATTAAGAAGGGTAAAGAATGATTAATATGAATTGAGAATAGTTGAGAATAGTTGTTTAAATAGATTCTAGTCTAAACAAACATACTTATACATAAAAAATAACCCCAAATCTTATTTTAGAAAAATCTTATATAAGATTTGAGGTTATTTCTATGGATTATTAATTTCTATACTTTGATTATTATTATGTATTAATAAATTTTTTATCAAATTCATTATATCATAAATTTTTTAGGCTAAAATTACCCCTAAAATTGATTTTCTAATATCTGATAGGTGAATTTAAGTCCAAATAAAAACATGCCTTATTTGGCACGTTTTTTTTGTTTTTCACTTAAATTAGACCATATAGTATGTTTATTTAAAAATAATCTTTGACAAATATATTTTACCATATACTATCAAGAATCCTTCGCCCTCTTTTTTTTTAGATTAATGAATAATCCTGGTCTCCTTTTTCCGTTTTCCGTTTTATGTAAGAGCTTTTCAAAAGACAATACCCCAAACATTTGTAAATCAATTTTTAAAATATAATCTACACGGTTCAAATCCTCTGAAACCCCTTGAACATTTTTGATCAAGGAATAATCCTGGTCTTCAAGGAATCCATATTCTAACATTCTAAGAATCCATTTATTAAATTGTGTCTCTCAACCCCAGTGTTTAATATCTCCCCAATTTTGGGGATATCTACACCTTCGATAAATCCATACTTTGAAATTTTATCTTTTAATCCAAGTTGTAAAATCTTTTAAAGCATCCTATCCCAGTGTTTTCGCCTTTCAGATTTTTGAGTATCGAATAATCCTGGTCTTCAAGGAATCAATTTTTAAAATATAATCTACACGGTTCAAATCCTCTGAAACCCCTTGGACATTTTTGACCAAGGAGTAATCCTGGTCTTCAAGGAATCAATTTTTTCAAAGCATCCTATCCCACTATTTTCGCCTTAGTCATTTTTGACTAAGGCGAAAACACTGGTCTTCAAGGAATCAATTTTTTCAAAGCATCCTATCCCACTATTTTCGCCTTGCTCATTTTTGAGCATCGAATAATCCTGGTCTTCAATATCATTTTTAGGTTTCGTGATTTGAAATCGCAAAACCTCCCTTATTATCTTTGTTAAATATTCCGAAACATTTAAATCTATAGATATGCTTTTATATTTCACGGCGGAAAAATTCGCCGCCAAAAATTCTCTGGAAACTTTAAATTACTTCGATGACTTAATTAATTTCCAATTTTCAGATCAAAAAAAGTATCATTTTAAGAAATTTTCATATATATAGCTGCAGATGTAATTAAATGATACTTTTTTACAATTGTCTCCTAAATCTGTCCTCTTATTGTTTATATTCACTGGAAACTTTAAATTACTTCGATGACTTAATTAATTTCCAATTCCAAGACTAAAAAAAAAAGGCAAGTTTAAAATTTTTCATATATATAGCTGCAGATGTAATTATTTTGCCGTTTTTTACAATTGTCTCCTAATTTTGTCCTCTTATTGTTTATATTCTCTGGAAACTTTAAATACTTCGATGACTTTTTATCTGGCAGTCATCGGTAAATGTAAATACATTTCATGTAAAGGATGTATTTTATTTACATTAGCTAATAAAAAAAAAGAGCTCAAAGGCTCTTTATATAATTTCTAAATGTTCGTTCACTTATACCAAAATTATCTTTGATGAATTTGGTATATATTTCATTATTTTTATATTTGCCTCTATATTTTGATTAGAAAATATTGGATAATATTAAAGGAACATCACTAAAAGTGCAATAGCTCATACTTTTTATTTGTTTTAATTGTAATTACAGAATATAATCATTAGGTATTCTATTTTTAGAAGTTTTATAATTGTATAATTTATAAAGCATCTCTTTATATTGTTTTATAGTATTACATTTATAAATTAATGTTTTATTTGAAGATATTTTGTGAATCATGATATCATGATTATATTGTTCATATGTAAATAATTTTAAAATTGCAACTATTAGTTTAAATTGTGGAAAACATTTTTATAATAGACATTTCCTCATTTTCTGCAATCTCTTTTAATTCTTTATATCATAAAAGCGATACCATTATTTTGATATCACTTTTATTAAGAGAAGAAGAAAGAAGTGTGTATGTTATTTATTTTTCCATTTATCAAGTTCAATTATATTGGTTTCATTGGCTACAAGTTTATGGACTATATCACTATCAGCGTTTACCAATAAGTCATTTCCAACATTATAGATTAATTCTGAATCTCTTAACTTGGTTTCCAATGTCCTTAGTTTCCATTCTGTTAATTGAGTCAGCTTCTCTCTTTCTTTTCTTACTGGTAATTTATTATCTTTTTGCTGTAAACTTATGTAAAAATTATACAAGTCTTGATGGTCTGAGATTCTCATGCCCTCATACTTATCATTATTTACACTCATACCTTCATCAATTATAGGTTTCTCTAAGTTTACAACGTTTTTACTCATATCCTCATACTTATTTTTTATATATAGTTTTGCCCTGTTTACTATCTCAATTTTTTCATTCTCACTAATGAAAAATGATTTATGGACTATATTTTTCTTTTTATTCTGGAATACAAATTTCCCTTTTTCATTCAAAGAATAAGCCAAATTATTATCTAAAATTGTCAAAGATTTTCTACTATCTGTAGTAGTAAAACCAAACCTTGTTTCAATATTAGCTTTCATTATCGACGTTATTACCTCTTTAATAGGATTTTGAGTTGTAAGAAATAATATAAACCCTGTTGACCTTCCTAACTGCAATAGCCTTTCTAAAGCTAATTTAAAACGCTTGGAAATATCATCATTAGATTTTTGCATGAAGTCTGCTATTTCATCAATTACCAAAATTATATAATCCAATTGTTTTGATGGATTATTATTATTCCAATCTGTAATATCACAAATAGTGTCAAATGGTTCAAATAAATCATTACGTCTATCCATTTCGTTTACACACTTTTCAACTTCTTCTAATATCCCTATGTCTGTATTAGCATATCTAACTCTATCAAGTGATCTGTAGAGTTTTAGCTCATTTTTCTTTGGATCGCATAGAACTAATTCAATATATTTCCTGTCAGATAAAACTATGGAACTACAAATATTATGTAACTCAATACTTTTACCATATCCACTACTACCTGCTATTATGCCATGTACAACGTCTTTAGTTAAATCTAACAATGTAACTAGTCCTGTATTTGTATTAGTTCCAATTAAAACAGGTATATGCATTTTATCGCTTCTATCCTTAAGGTTGTCCCAGTTTTCCAAAAATGTTTTTACTTTTTCAATTTGTTTTTTAAGGGATAATCTAAAGTCGTATTTCTGATCTGTCATCAATTCCAAATTTGAAACTTTTAATCGATGTTCAATCTCTGGCAGTAATCCAACCAATTTAGATTTATAGATTTCAGAATTAAAATAAACATTGGTATAGTATTCGGTATCTTCATATGATTTAATTTCAATTGTTTCTTTTAATTCAAGTCCATCAAATACAGTTTTAAATTTTTCAATCATCAAATATTCTTCAGGTATTTTTTCTTTTTGGTTTGTGACAATAAGCAACGACTTATTGTCTAGTGATAAAAGAGTAATGTTAGTATTCAAACTATTGGATAGTTTGGATATTGACATTATGAATTTTGAACTAGGTATTGATGAATTTAATACAAATATTTTACTCATACCCTCATACCTAACCGACCTTAATCGAGGGTATTTGTGGTTATTTGACATAATTTTGCAATCTTTCATGACACTATCAAAAATAAATTTCTGATAAAAAAACACTAGACCTCTGAGTCCTAAACCTGTTAATATAAATGTGACCGCTATTACTGTAATGTTATTGATTAAGTATAATGCTATGAGAAGTGTTACGATTAAATCTATAATTATTATTGAAATATCGGTCTTATTGTGCCTATTTTTAGCCTCTTTTATTCCGTACGGTATAAGTAATAATATAAATCTTAATGAGATTATCACCCCCAAAAACAAATAAATAAAAGCAGTTCCAACACCTTTTTCAATTAGTACATCTAAACTATTTCGATTTTTATCATCAATTATTTTTCCAGACTTATCTTTTTTATTTGGCTTATAATTACTTGCTAAACTGGTTATACAACTACCAACTTCATTACCAAAGTTGTTTATAAAACTATTGATTGAATTCTTTTCACACATTTCCATCATCATCCTTTCTACATTTGTCAACTACCATCATTAACCCATAATTGGATTGATTTTCAAATAAAATATAAATATTATCTAACTTATAAATCTTTTGATTTTCAGTTTCAAAACATTGTGTTACTGGTACTTTCCATTCATGACTTCCAGATAATACAGTCATAATCTCGTTCTTTTTTCTAATTAACATTTTATCAATCACCTTTCAATTAATTTATAATTTCACATGATATATAAGGTTGACATAAAAATATTTTTTCTATACTTTTTACTTCAACTTCACTGACATAATTACACATATCTTTATATTGTTTAGCTACATGTCCAATTAAATAATTTTCATAAAATACTCCAATACCTATATCATTTTTAAAGGTTGCTTGTCTTATTTTTAGTCTGGTACCTTGCTTAATTTTGTCTCTTACCAAGTTGTAATAATGATATTTAAGTCCTACTACTCGTATTAACATTTTATCGCTTCCTCCATTTGTTTTGATTTATTCGGCGGTAGGTCGCCACCCTTATTTTTATAGTTTTTTTAAAAAGTCATTTAGTGCTTCTGGACTTACAAACCATTCAGATTCACACAAAAATATATCTCTATTTTTTGTAATTTGAATTGAATCTTTACAGTCTTTACAGTCTGTATTAATCACACAGTCTGTTTTTTCTCCAATTATAAATTTCTTTTGTATCTTGCAATAAATCATTTTTATCATCCTTTCTTAGTACAATTATTTAATGTTCTTTGGTGTTATAAGTTGAAATGTTCCAGTCGGTTTTGGATATTCCTTTTGTTTTGTCTTTTGTAACATTACTGCAATTAGAAATATAATTATAAATAATGCAACAAACCATGACAATTTTTTCATTTGCACACCTCCAATGTACAATTATATAAGTTGTATCTAACTTTTTTTACTTCTATTCCTAAGAATTTACAGTTATTTTCTATTACTTTATTGATCTCAGTTTCTAGTAAATCAATATTTTGTATACTCAGAAACCCAACATATACTTCGCCTGAACGTTTCAAGCTATCCATTATTGTTTTAGTCAATAATCTGCAACCATCAAATAACATCCTTACACCTCCAAAAAATCAGATTCATTAAAATTCTTTTTTTCTATCAAAGTCTTTCTATCACTAGATATTAAATAATTTTTTTCTTTAAGTTTGTTATAAATTCTTTGTGCTTCACTTTCTCTAAGTC
>WSSedL2TaDRAFT_1000008_pt1 | contig 34937 bp, 8 predicted proteins | sample WetSurSiteL2Tule_FD_9463 | JGI IMG/M metagenome (IMG submission 9463)
CAGAACGCAGGGAACAGCGCAACAGGAACTCCCCGAAGGCCGCCAAACCGCAACGGCGGCGCACCAGACACGGCACAGGCCGTTCCGCTCCTGTTCCGCTTTTGTTCCAAATAAAATCTAATAATTCCAGCTTTGTTCCGCTTGTTCCGCCTGCGGACAGAACGCAGGGAACAGCGCAACAGGAACGCCCTGAAGGCCGCCAAACCGCAACGGCGGCGCACCAGACACGGCACAGGCCGTTCCGCTCCTGTTCCAAATAAAATCTAATAATTCCAGCTTTGTTCCGCTTGTTCCGTTTGTTCCGCCTACTGACAGAACGCGGGGAACAGCAGACCGCTGGCCGCAATTTCACCTCAAAGACCTCTGATCAGGTCAGCACGATTTCCGCGCAAATTTTCCATTTTTCCACATATTTTTTACTTTTGAATTGGTTTTGACGCTGTGGTGCGAAATACCCGCATGGACTGAAGCACCGGAAAGAACCTGTCCATTGCAGCTAACTATCCAGATTTCCAATTTTTCTCCTGCTGCAACATAACTTGTCATATATAAAAATCCAGAAAACGGAACAAGGCAGCGGAACAAACGGAACATAATAATAAAATATAATATATCTTTATAATATTATTATATATATTCTGTTCCGTTTTTTGTTCCGCTCTGTTCCGTTTGTTCCGCTTGCCATGACAACATGCTGATATGATGCGGAATAGTCTTGGATGCTGGACAGAGAAAAAACGAGGCGAAAGGAGGGCTGTTGCGGCGGCGTGACCTGAAACAGGCATCCGCAAGATGGACATGCGGCAGAGACTGTTCGGGCTGATTATGTTTTTGTCATAATTCAGTTTAGTCCATTTTTCCAACTGTTTTTTGTTTTTTTGCGCGGCCAACAGCAGCAAAATATTTTCCGTGGTTATGTTGCGGCAAACGGCTGGAAGTACCTTTTTTCTTTATAAATGCAGGTGTGCTGATTAGGAAGGCGGCGCGAGGACAGACCACTGCCTTATGCAATACGCTGCATTTACTCAGAAAATATAAATGGGCTGTCAGCAGTCTATCAGGTTGACATCAAAGATCATAGCCCGATCCGAATTGGGTTTTCCGGGGAATCTATGTTTTTCGCTGCTTTTAATGAAAGACGGATGCTTTTGCAGGGAATCCAGCAGTCTGCCGGGCCAATCCATCGGAATTTCCGCTGCTCTGATGGCCCGTTCCGCATCCACTCTTCTGATGAAGAGCAGGCCGTCTTTGATGTGGTAATAGGACTCTTTTTCAAACAACTTGCCGTTTTTGTCCTTGATGCTTTCCGGCATGGCTTCCAGCACGTCAAAGAAATGATCGGCTACAGTATGCTTGCGCTGTTCGCAGGACTTCATCTTTTCTTTGCCGACCTGCTCAAGATAGGGCAGCAGGTCATAATCAAGGCCGAAGCGGTCGCACAGCAGGTTGTGGAAGGCCAGCAGGACAGCATGATTCTCATTGATGCGGTTGTCTGGCAGAGAGGAAGCCAGCAGCTCCTTGGCCTTGTCGTGCGCTGCCTTCCAGTTTGCTTCGTAGTATCCCCGATCTTGCAGCACCAGCAGCAGGAAGCCAGCCAATTTCTGCGGGGCAATGGCAATCAGCTTGTCATGAGCCGCCTTGGTTTCGCTGTTCAGCTCGTTCTGCTTGAACGGCAGGCTGATGACCCGGCTTTTTTGAGCAGGGCTTTCAAACTGCTCTATATTCTGGACAAAGGATATAGTGCCGTTGAAAGGAATGGTTTCCTCCCGGTTGTCATTAGAGAACTTGGCACTGGTTTTCAGCGGGTTGCCGTAGTTGTAGCCTGTCAGGATGGAGTCATAGTCAAATTTGGTCTTGGTTTTGTCATTGCCTTCCAGCAGAGCTTTCATCATGCCGGACACTTGCGAAATGACGTTGAGCTGTCCTTTCTGCGTGTTGGCTCCGTTTATGGGCAAGCCTTCCTCATTCAGGCCCTGCATGTTGTTCAGCGTCCTGATCAGCTTGGTTTTGCCGGTGGAGCGGTCGCCGCAGAGCGAAAGGAAGGGGAAGAAGCCCAGCTCCGGCTTGACCTTGTTGACGAACAAGGACGCGGTGAGGAAGGACAAGGCGGCAAGCCCCTTGTCGCCCCATGCCCCTTGCATGGCTGGCAAGACCTCATCCTTGAAGAATTCCTTGCTCACCGGCTCCGGCTTCAAGGTGTCTGTCCAGAACGGCCTGATGCAGTCCTTGCCGCTCAAACGGAAGTAGCCGCCTTTCTCCGGCTGAACCACCTGTCCTTTCGGAGAAATGGCAACATGCTTGAGGATGTGCCAGCCGGTTTTTGGGTCATGGCCCATCTGTTCCGCCTGCCGGACTTCAGGGGCTTCAGAGTGAAGAATGATCTCTCCCAGCGCATAGGCCGCTGCGGTGCTTCCTGTCCATGATGCCTTGGCATGATTGAAGAAAAAGCCCCGCAGCGTGTCAGATGACTTCAAATCCGTGCCAGTGGCAAGGGCGTTTATAGACCTGCCCTTTCTCGGCTTGATTCTCAGGCTGTATTTGAATTCCGGCCTGTCCGGGTCTTTTTCTGAAATTTGGAAATGATTGACTGAAAGGGTGAAATCGCTGACCCTGATTGTTATCAGGTTTTCATCCTTGCTTTCTTTGACAGATGACCACCAATAGCAGCCGTTGAAGGCGAACAGGCCCGGCGCATAGCCGTTGGCTTTGGTGTAGATTTGGGCGTATTCCTGCGCTGTATTGGCAAGGGCAAGCCGCGCCTCTGTCTCATACTCCGGCAGCTCTTCTTCAAAGCGTTCCGCCGCCTCTTCCGGCGTTTCCGCATCAGTCAGCAGGTCGTTCCAATCTCCTTTGACCGGCAGGACAGCGGAAAAGGCAACGTCTTTCGCCTTCAGGTAGGCTGTCCAGCGTTTGGTGTACTTCGCCCCGGCTGCATCGCCGTCAAAGGCAAGGACAAGCCCGCTGCCCAGCCCTTGCAGCTTGGCAAGATCGAACTTTTTCGGCTCAGTATTGGCTGCCACCAGCGCAACCGCCTGATGCCCCATTGCGAAGAGGGACAGGGCGTTGATGATGCCCTCTGTGATATGCAGCGGCTTGTCCTTGCTGTACTCCTTTTCGTCAAGCTGCCAGAACTGGCCGTCCAGTGCGCCAATGGTGTGCGTTTTGCCTTCGCCCGGCGGCGGACTGAACAGCCTGCCGCTCCATGTTTCGCCGACCGGAAAAAACACCCCCCCGCCGCAGCCTTTGCGGGTTTGTCTGAAATATTTGAACTTGGTTTTTCTGATCAGCGCGGCAGGCAGGCCGCGCATTTTGAGAAATTCACGCGCTGGCCGGTGTTCATCTTCTTTGGTCGGCTTGCAGCGTTCCTCAAAACGGGCCGCTATGTCCAGCAGGGGAATGGTTTTTGTGGTTGTGCCGCAGCAATTTTGCCGGTTGCAGATGATGGCGAACGGCTTGTCCCGGTGGGCATAGGCCCGCTGCTCGCCGCATTCAGGGCAGACAAGCTGCTCAATGTAGCTGCTGGTTTCTTTAGTCTTTTCCGTCCAATAGCTGCTGCTGCGCAGGGCGTTGAAGACTTCTTCGCTGAGGCTGTTCCAAAGGATGCTCATGCAACCCTCCTGACAGCCTGCAAATCAACTATAACGACAACGGCTTGTTTCTTTTCAATGATATAGAAAAGTCTGTAGTCGCCTATCCTGAACCAGTGGTATCTGGTCAACTTGCCTTGCAGCTTTTTGATGTCCGGGCCGCTGAAAGGGTTTGTTTCAAGCTGCGGATAAACGATGCTTTTGATTCTGTCATACAGAACAAAATCAATCTGTTGCTTACGCTGGCAGAACGTCTTGGATTCAGCAATCTGAAATGCAGACACTCTGCCGAAAGCAGGGGCGGAAATTGGGGCTGTCATTTGCTTCTGATACCGGGTGAAGGTTCAGAGCATCACAGCAGAGGGGAAACTTTGGCGGGGTAAGACTGCGGGATGAGGGGGAAACTTATGCGCTTGAAATTTTTTAGTGACATTTTGTACGCAAAATGTCACTAAACGCCTTGCCAGCTTTCGCTGAATCGTTTATTCTTTCCGTAGAACGTACGGATCGAACAAACAACGATCCCTTCTATTCCCGCAGGTCTCCGGTCAAAGAGTTTGCCTGCTGTGATGCTTAGTTTAAGGGCTGTCTTCCGAATGAGTCCCCACTCCCCGGTTGAACAGCCTTTCCTTTTTGCTGCTGGTTCAATAATAACTCGGACTACAGTTTAAAGACAACCTCTTTTCAGCGGCACCCGAATTTCGATCATATATTATATGATTTTATATGATAAAATATGATCAAAACAATTGAATTATAATTTTTCACTTGCAAATTCCACCTTCGGCAATCCCTCCACAATCTCCACGGTCTGGACGCTGAGATTGATCACACTCAGCAGCAAATCAAGGATATAGCGCGGCTTTTTTGTTTCCTCTGCCCAGTCGTTCGGGTCGTTCTCAATCCCGCTGTCCTTGTGGACAGAAACCTGATACCGCTCCATCACCCATTCAATGGCGGACTTGCCGTTGACCACGTACTGATAGGCTTTTTCCGGGATATTGGCAACAGTTATCCAGTGATTGAAGAGGATTGCGTCCTTGCGCCCTTTCTCCGGGAAGCGCATTTTGTCCACGCGGAACAGGCCGCTTTCCGCGCCGCTGATCTCCACGCCGGGACAGGGCGGCACGGTCTCGTAGCCGACATGCAGTTCCGCCAGCTCCCGGCCCGCGTTGCTGAACGCCCAGAAATCCTGCGCCTCATCAACGAGCGGCAAGCGCGGCAGGCTCTTTTTCAGGTCATTGGCAAAGGCGGCGCGGTAGTCCGGGCTGTGCAGGAAGCCATAGACATAATAGAAAATATCCTCTTTCGCAACATTTTTTCCATACTGCCGCCTTGCCCGCTCAAGGATGAAATCTGAAATCCCGTCCCTGCGGACATACTCCGGCGAATCTGAGCTGAACAGGCTCATCTGCTGGGCTTCTTTCTTTTCGTACCAGTAGAGGGGAAAGCATTGGCTTTTTCCTATCAGCTCCAAATCGGGCAGCGTATTGGTGATTATTGCGGAAAAGTCTTTTGTAACGCCAACACCTGAAACACAAATCACCAGATTTTTCAGAAACGGCTCTGGAAAAAGCCTTGGAATCAAAGCCGGGTCATTGATTATTTCCTTCTGGAAATATAGATGTTGTTTACAGAATGGCCTATAACATGCTGTTATGATGCTTAACTCGTTATACTGATATTTTTTATTTCGAGCTAAATCTTCCCTTAATGCCCTGCTCCAGCTTATCTTTTCTGGGTTTGTATCTATAAACTCTTCTACTTTTACACCATGATTATTTTTTGCAAATTCTATATAATCATCAACCTGTTGATTGTAAAAATCAATCATTGACGCAGATTTTTGTTCTATAGAGATACGAGAGAAGTTATATACCCATGCGTCTCTATTTGTTTTCACTCCATTAGAATACATAGGGACAAAGAAAACAGTCTTATTTTCTTTGTTTGACTTGTCTCCAATCTGAATAAACGTCTCAAAAACGCTGTTGCCTTTATTTATCCAGTCGCCGCTGCTGTCAGGATGAAGCTCCTGCCAAGGCATCTGCGGGCTGCCGACGGAACGGAACTTCTTCAGCGTCTCAAGTTTTTGCTCCCGTGTCAGGTAGTCGCCTATGTCATGATAGAAGATTTCGGCTTTCTCCGCCTTCTTCGCCGGATTCTTCACCAGAATGGTGATTGCAACCGGAGTTCTTGAGCCGGAGCCGAAAATCTTGCCGCCCTCCTGCCTGCTCCGTTCGCCGCTGGTGCGCTGATTCCCCCGGAGGTTGAAGACATAGACGCTGCTGAATTCTTTTTCCAAGCATTTGCGGAAGCCGTCCGCGCTGCTGCCGTCCAACCAGCCGCCATTGGAAATGAAGGCGATCAGGCCGCCGTCCGGGCCAAGGCGGTCGCCGCTCCAGCGGAAGGCGCGGAAATAGGAGTCATAGAGGGAGTTCTTGTTGCTGGCCTGCGTTTCATTGGCATAGGTTTCTGCAATCCGCCTGTCCAGCCGCTCATATTTGCGGTTCTGGGCGTTGTCATTGGCGGACTTCTGGCCTGCGGAGTAGGGCGGGTTGCCGATGATCACCCGGAGCGGGGCGGCTTTCTGGCGGTCTATCCGTTCGGAGTTCTCCTGAAAGAAGCCTTTGAGGGATTGCTGGCCGCCGTCTTCAAACATCTGAAAGGTGTCAGTCAGGCAGATGCTGTCAAAGGGCGTGTACGCTGTTTCACCGGAGAGGTCATGCCAGACGCTTTCAATGTTGACCGCCGCGATGTAATAGGCCAGCAAAACAATTTCATTGGCATGGATTTCCTCCTTGTACTTGCGGAGAAAATCCTCTTTCCGAATCAGGCCGCTTTGCAGGAGCTGGACAATGAAAGTTCCAGTGCCTGCGAACGGGTCAAGGATATGGACGTTCTCATCAGACACGCCGCGCCCGAACTCCTTGCGCAAAACATCATCCACAGAGCGGATGATGAAATCCACGGCCTCCACCGGCGTATAGACTATGCCAAGCTGCTCCGCCATTTTCGGAAAGGCGGTCTTGAAGAATTTGTCATACAGCTCAATGATGACGCGCTGCCTGCCTTCGGCATTGTCCACGCCTTCAGCCCGCTTGCGCACAGAATCGTAGAACTTGCGCAGGGCTTCCGAATCATCGGCAAGGTTTTCCTCTTTGAGCGTGTCCAGCATGGTCTGCATGGCCGCTGAAACAGCGTTGCTGCGGACAAAGGAGCTGCCTGCGAAGAGGGCTTCAAAGACCGGGCCGGTGACAAGGTGCTGCGCCAGCATTTCCACCGCCTGTTCCGCGCCGATGCCGGGATTGATGCTGCGTTGCAGGCCGTCAAGAAAGCTGGCAAAGGCGGCCCGCTGCTCCGGTCTGGACTCGATCAGGAAATTGATGCGCTCAATCTGCCGGGCCGCGATTTTCGCCACATCCTTTGCCCACTGCTCCCAGTAGCGGCGGTCTCCAACCTTCTCCACCATCCGGGCGTAGATCACGTTCTTCAATTCGCCGAACTGCAAGGCGAGCTGCTGCGGCAGGCCGTATTCCGGGGAATTCTCCGCTGTGGCAAGAACCGGCTCTTCACCGTCAAAGGCATACTCCGGCCTGCCGATCAGAATGTTGTCCGGCTTTTTCCGGTTCAGCTCGATCTTGTTCACCGTGGCGTTGAAGCGGTCATCATGCGCCCGCAGGGCGTTCAGCACCGCCCAGACCACCTTGTACCGCTCGTTGTCATCAAGGGCTTTGTCCGGCTCCACGTCGGCAGGCACGATCACGGGAATGATGATCCAGCCGTTTTTCTTGCCCGGAGAAGTGCGCATCACCCGCCCGACAGACTGGACTACATCCACCTGCGAATTTTTGGCGGAGAGAAACAGGACGGCATCCAAGGAAGGCACGTCCACGCCTTCACTCAGCACCCGGACATTGCAGAGGATGCGGCATTCACCGCCTTCCGGCTCCGCCTTGAGCCAGCCCAGCAGCTCATCCCGCTGCGGCGCGGTCATGGTGCCGTCAATATGCCGGGCAGAGGGGCAGACCATGCGTTCCTTGGCATCGGCAGGCAAAGAGCCGAGATAGGCATCCGCCGCCGTGTTCCAGCTCTCGGCAATTTTTCTGGAAGCGGGGATGCTCTGGCAGAAGGCCACGGCCCGGCGCATCGGCTCCGCTCCGGCATCCTCGATCTTGCCCAGAAACTGTTTGGACAAAGCGTTGACGCAGCCGATGAGCTGGGCGGAGTCATCCGCGCCGATCTCCTGCCCTTCGGCGGCCAGCATCCGCTGCACGGCTGGCGGAATGTCCCGGTCGTTGAGGGTGAAAATCAACACCTTGTAGTCCGCCAGCAGGCCAAGCTCCACGGCCTCGCCAAAGCCGATGCGGTAGATTTCCGGGCCGTAAAGTTTTTCCTCATCCATTGAGCAGAGCACCGCGTCCGCCTGCTTCGCCCGGCTTTTCGCGTCATCAGTATAGAGGCGCGGGGTTGCGGTCATGTACAGCCGCCGCTTGGCCTTGAGAAAGTCCGGCTCATGGACTTTGACAAAGGCGGACTCATCCTTTCCGGCCAAGGTCACGCCGGTGGTGCGGTGCGCCTCATCGCAGATGATCAAATCAAAGGCCGGAAAGCCGCCCGCCAGCAGCTCCTTCTGGACACCGGCAATCACTTCAATGGACTGGTAGGTTGAAAAAAGCACAGTCAGGCCCGGCTTTTTAGCAGCCCTGATCAGCTCAAGCTGGCGGCGCACCGCAGCCGGATTGGTGGACGCTGGCAAGGCAAGATCAATGGTGCTGAAGCCGCCCCCATCCTCGTTTTTCGTCTTCCTGCGGGAAATTTCAGGGTCTGAGCAGACGCAGACCGCATTCAAAGGCTCCGCCGCATCCGCGCTCCATGCCCGCAGGGTCTGGCCTAACAGGGCAATGGACGGGACAAGAAAGAGAATCAGGCCGCTGCCGCCGGTCTCTTTTTCGGCAATGCACAGGGCGGTGAAGGTTTTACCAGTGCCGCAAGCCATGATCAGCTTGCCCCGGTCTGCGCTCTTGAAATGCTCATGCGCCTTGTCCACGGCCTCCTGCTGATGCGGACGCACGGTTTTCCGCGCTGTCCGGGCCGCGTCGCCGAAGACCCCGCTTTCCAGCTTCTCCCAGTCCACCGGCGCGGTCATGAGGTCGTGCAGGCTGATCCGCCCGACTTCAGGGCTTTGTCCCCGCAAGGTATCTTCGGCGTTGGCTCCCCAGCGATTGGAAGTCGAAATCCAAAGCCGGTGCGCAAAGCGGCGGTCGATACCGGAACGGTCACGGAACGAGCGGCCCGACGTGGCAAGAAAGGAATCCACGGCGGGCTTGTCTGTGACCGCGCTTTCCTGAACACACTTGCACTGCACGGCCCAATATTCGCCGTCCGCCGTCAAAGCCACCAAATCAATGCCCGTGTCCATGCCGCCCAAATCCGCCCGACAAGGAAACTCGTTCCACAGCCAGACCTCCTGAAAGTGAAACTGCGGGTCTGTGCGCAAATACGCCTGCATCAGCCGTTCAAAGCGGCTGCCCTTGTCCCGTTCGGAAAAGGCAAGGCTGCGGTGCTTGTCGAGTATCTGCTGAAAGGACATGACTGGGCTTCTGAATAGGTGAGGGATTGCGCGGCTAGCGCGGATTGAGGCTTTATACCGGCTCCGGCTGGAAAACGCACGGCTGAAACAGGAAAAAGACGGAAGCCCTAGCGCCCGGCACTCATGCTGGATATACTGATTGAGATACAACGTATCTCAATCGAACAAGGAGGCGCAGCATGGCGGCCACAGCTATGGTTCACGTCCGCGTGGACGAACAGATCAAAACGCAGGCGGCGGAGACGCTGGCGGCAATGGGCCTGTCCGTGTCCGATGCCGTGCGTGTCCTGCTGACTCGCATTGCGGCGGAAAAAGAGCTGCCGTTCACCCTGCGGGTTCCGAATGCGGAGACGCGGGCCGCCATGAAAGAGGCGGATGAAATTGCCCGCAATCATTCCGCCCGCTTCCGCAGCGCGGAAGAGCTGTTCGCCAGCCTTGAAAAAGACAGCGGCAGATAAGCGGGCCGCTCTGCCCCGCGCTGCGGACTACGCCAGCTCCTTCCTTAAGGACTGGCAGCGGCTTTCCCGGTCTGGCCGTTATGACTTGAACCGGCTGCGGCACGTCATGCTGCTGCTGATCGGCGGCGAAGCCTTGGGGCCGGAATGGTCAGATCATGCCCTGACTGGAAACTGGAAAGGCTTCCGGGAATGTCACATCGGCGGGGATTTTCTCCTGATCTACCGGCTTGAAGACAGCGGCAGGCATGAGCTGGTTGTTTTCGTCCGCGCTGGCACTCACGCGGAGCTGTTTGAGTGAAAGGCTGTCTCAAGCCGCCCGGCAATGAAACGCCCTGACAAGCTGGGCTGACCATTCCCCGCCCTTGAGCGGCGGCATTCCTTCCGCGTTGAGCCGGTCGGCTATGGCCTGATAGCTCTGCGGCCTGCCGCCGTTGCGGGGCTTTCTCCGCATCGTCCGCACCACCTTCAGGATTTCCGCCTTGCGCTCTGGCTCTGTCTCATCCCATCCTTTCGCGCCTTCGCATTTGCCATTCTCCGCCCGCTTCCGCTCTCTGGCTTTGGCGAGCCGGTTCACCAGCAGCGATTTTTCCAGCTCGGCGAACACGCCCTGAATCTGGATGACCGCCTTCTTCATCGGGTCGGCCTTGACCGCCTCTGTGACATTCTCGCCGGTGGAGGCGTTCCAGAGGGTGATTCCCTTGGCCGCCAGATAGACAAGGAGCTGCTCCTGCACCACGTATTCACGGGCCAGCCGGTCAAGCCGCTCCACAATCACCGCACGCACCCCGTTGGAGAGTATCGCGGTCAGCATCTCCTGAAACGCCGGGCGGTCTTCCTCGCCTTTCGCGCCGGAGATTCCCCGTTCCTCATAGAAGCGGGGAATGACGATTCCGGCCTGATCAGCGAAGCGGCTGATCAGCTCCCGCTGCCGGTCGAACCCGTCGCCTTCCACCTGTCCCGTGCCGCTCACCCGCAGATAACCGTATGCCTTGATCATGCTTTTTCTCCTGCCGCTGTTATGTTTATATGCTCTTATACCATGTTTCAGCAGGAGAAATCAAGATTATTTAAACTTATTCTAAGGAAAGGCTTTAAGAAAGGGCGTTCAAAAAATTGAACTTCACCCAAAACAGCGTGGCTCCCCTCCTGCTGACTGATGTATTTTCGGACACTGCAAAGGAGGCGACACAAGCAAGGACAGCATTTGGCATCTGTTGACTTGCACTGCTCCTGCACTCTTTGCCGCGTCTTTCGATCAAAACGCCATAAATGGCCTGAGATTCAATTCCAGCATCCGAATGTCAAACCCTACAGGCCGCTTGCTGATCGTTGAAACTCAGGCATGAAGGATGCCTTCTCGAACGTGTTGCATATAATACAGTGTGAAGCAAGGCCTTTTTTTATAATGGGTAAAGCTCCAATCGCAGCCCGCCAGATGCCTGAACCTGTGCCGGTGGCTGTTTTGGGCTGAGTCACTTTCTTCAGCAGCCTGCCCTCTGCATCCTCTTCCGTCATCACCTCTTCGCCAGTCCGCCTATACCCGCATTTTTTCAGTTTTCCTCTTGTAGCGGAGCCGATTTAGGCACGAAAAACCACCAATATATTGAGATTATTGGAAAAGACAAATCCAAACTCGAAAATATACCCGCTTTTATACCCGCTTCCTGCGAATCTGTCAGACGGCTTTTCGATTATTAGAGCAGATGCTCCCTTGCTCTCGTTCCGTTTGTTCCGCCTGCGGACAGAACGCAGGGAACAGCTCAACAGGAACACCCTGAAGGCCGCCAAACCGCAACAGCGGCGCACCAGACACGGCACAGGCCGTTCCGCTCCTGTTCCGCTCCTGTTCCGTTTTTGTTCCGCTCTTGTTCCAAATAAAATCTAACAATTTCAGCTTTGTTCCGCTTGTTCCGTTTGTTCCGCCTGCCGACAGAACGCAGGGAACAGCGCAACAGGAACGCCCTGAAGGCCGCCAAACCGCAACGGCGGCGCACCAGACACGGCACAGGCCGTTCCGCTCCTGTTCCAAATAAAATCTAATAATTCCAGCTTTGTTCCGCTTGTTCCGTTTGTTCCGCCTACTGACAGAACGCGGGGAACAGCAGACCGCTGGCCGCAATTTCACCTCAAAGACCTCTGATCAGGTCAGCACGATTTCCGCGCAAATTTTCCATTTTTCCACATATTTTTTACTTTTGAATTGGTTTTGACGCTGTGGTGCGAAATACCCGCATGGACTGAAGCACCGGAAAGAACCTGTCCATTGCAGCTAACTATCCAGATTTCCAATTTTTCTCCTGCTGCAACATAACTTGTCATATATAAAAATCCAGAAAACGGAACAAGGCAGCGGAACAAACGGAACATAATAATAAAATATAATATATCTTTATAATATTATTATATATATTCTGTTCCGTTTTTTGTTCCGCTCTGTTCCGTTTGTTCCGCTTGCCATGACAACATGCTGATATGATGCGGAATAGTCTTGGATGCTGGACAGAGAAAAAACGAGGCGAAAGGAGGGCTGTTGCGGCGGCGTGACCTGAAACAGGCATCCGCAAGATGGACATGCGGCAGAGACTGTTCGGGCTGATTATGTTTTTGTCATAATTCAGTTTAGTCCATTTTTCCAACTGTTTTTTGTTTTTTTGCGCGGCCAACAGCAGCAAAATATTTTCCGTGGTTATGTTGCGGCAAACGGCTGGAAGTACCTTTTTTCTTTATAAATGCAGGTGTGCTGATTAGGAAGGCGGCGCGAGGACAGACCACTGCCTTATGCAATACGCTGCATTTACTCAGAAAATATAAATGGGCTGTCAGCAGTCTATCAGGTTGACATCAAAGATCATAGCCCGATCCGAATTGGGTTTTCCGGGGAATCTATGTTTTTCGCTGCTTTTAATGAAAGACGGATGCTTTTGCAGGGAATCCAGCAGTCTGCCGGGCCAATCCATCGGAATTTCCGCTGCTCTGATGGCCCGTTCCGCATCCACTCTTCTGATGAAGAGCAGGCCGTCTTTGATGTGGTAATAGGACTCTTTTTCAAACAACTTGCCGTTTTTGTCCTTGATGCTTTCCGGCATGGCTTCCAGCACGTCAAAGAAATGATCGGCTACAGTATGCTTGCGCTGTTCGCAGGACTTCATCTTTTCTTTGCCGACCTGCTCAAGATAGGGCAGCAGGTCATAATCAAGGCCGAAGCGGTCGCACAGCAGGTTGTGGAAGGCCAGCAGGACAGCATGATTCTCATTGATGCGGTTGTCTGGCAGAGAGGAAGCCAGCAGCTCCTTGGCCTTGTCGTGCGCTGCCTTCCAGTTTGCTTCGTAGTATCCCCGATCTTGCAGCACCAGCAGCAGGAAGCCAGCCAATTTCTGCGGGGCAATGGCAATCAGCTTGTCATGAGCCGCCTTGGTTTCGCTGTTCAGCTCGTTCTGCTTGAACGGCAGGCTGATGACCCGGCTTTTTTGAGCAGGGCTTTCAAACTGCTCTATATTCTGGACAAAGGATATAGTGCCGTTGAAAGGAATGGTTTCCTCCCGGTTGTCATTAGAGAACTTGGCACTGGTTTTCAGCGGGTTGCCGTAGTTGTAGCCTGTCAGGATGGAGTCATAGTCAAATTTGGTCTTGGTTTTGTCATTGCCTTCCAGCAGAGCTTTCATCATGCCGGACACTTGCGAAATGACGTTGAGCTGTCCTTTCTGCGTGTTGGCTCCGTTTATGGGCAAGCCTTCCTCATTCAGGCCCTGCATGTTGTTCAGCGTCCTGATCAGCTTGGTTTTGCCGGTGGAGCGGTCGCCGCAGAGCGAAAGGAAGGGGAAGAAGCCCAGCTCCGGCTTGACCTTGTTGACGAACAAGGACGCGGTGAGGAAGGACAAGGCGGCAAGCCCCTTGTCGCCCCATGCCCCTTGCATGGCTGGCAAGACCTCATCCTTGAAGAATTCCTTGCTCACCGGCTCCGGCTTCAAGGTGTCTGTCCAGAACGGCCTGATGCAGTCCTTGCCGCTCAAACGGAAGTAGCCGCCTTTCTCCGGCTGAACCACCTGTCCTTTCGGAGAAATGGCAACATGCTTGAGGATGTGCCAGCCGGTTTTTGGGTCATGGCCCATCTGTTCCGCCTGCCGGACTTCAGGGGCTTCAGAGTGAAGAATGATCTCTCCCAGCGCATAGGCCGCTGCGGTGCTTCCTGTCCATGATGCCTTGGCATGATTGAAGAAAAAGCCCCGCAGCGTGTCAGATGACTTCAAATCCGTGCCAGTGGCAAGGGCGTTTATAGACCTGCCCTTTCTCGGCTTGATTCTCAGGCTGTATTTGAATTCCGGCCTGTCCGGGTCTTTTTCTGAAATTTGGAAATGATTGACTGAAAGGGTGAAATCGCTGACCCTGATTGTTATCAGGTTTTCATCCTTGCTTTCTTTGACAGATGACCACCAATAGCAGCCGTTGAAGGCGAACAGGCCCGGCGCATAGCCGTTGGCTTTGGTGTAGATTTGGGCGTATTCCTGCGCTGTATTGGCAAGGGCAAGCCGCGCCTCTGTCTCATACTCCGGCAGCTCTTCTTCAAAGCGTTCCGCCGCCTCTTCCGGCGTTTCCGCATCAGTCAGCAGGTCGTTCCAATCTCCTTTGACCGGCAGGACAGCGGAAAAGGCAACGTCTTTCGCCTTCAGGTAGGCTGTCCAGCGTTTGGTGTACTTCGCCCCGGCTGCATCGCCGTCAAAGGCAAGGACAAGCCCGCTGCCCAGCCCTTGCAGCTTGGCAAGATCGAACTTTTTCGGCTCAGTATTGGCTGCCACCAGCGCAACCGCCTGATGCCCCATTGCGAAGAGGGACAGGGCGTTGATGATGCCCTCTGTGATATGCAGCGGCTTGTCCTTGCTGTACTCCTTTTCGTCAAGCTGCCAGAACTGGCCGTCCAGTGCGCCAATGGTGTGCGTTTTGCCTTCGCCCGGCGGCGGACTGAACAGCCTGCCGCTCCATGTTTCGCCGACCGGAAAAAACACCCCCCCGCCGCAGCCTTTGCGGGTTTGTCTGAAATATTTGAACTTGGTTTTTCTGATCAGCGCGGCAGGCAGGCCGCGCATTTTGAGAAATTCACGCGCTGGCCGGTGTTCATCTTCTTTGGTCGGCTTGCAGCGTTCCTCAAAACGGGCCGCTATGTCCAGCAGGGGAATGGTTTTTGTGGTTGTGCCGCAGCAATTTTGCCGGTTGCAGATGATGGCGAACGGCTTGTCCCGGTGGGCATAGGCCCGCTGCTCGCCGCATTCAGGGCAGACAAGCTGCTCAATGTAGCTGCTGGTTTCTTTAGTCTTTTCCGTCCAATAGCTGCTGCTGCGCAGGGCGTTGAAGACTTCTTCGCTGAGGCTGTTCCAAAGGATGCTCATGCAACCCTCCTGACAGCCTGCAAATCAACTATAACGACAACGGCTTGTTTCTTTTCAATGATATAGAAAAGTCTGTAGTCGCCTATCCTGAACCAGTGGTATCTGGTCAACTTGCCTTGCAGCTTTTTGATGTCCGGGCCGCTGAAAGGGTTTGTTTCAAGCTGCGGATAAACGATGCTTTTGATTCTGTCATACAGAACAAAATCAATCTGTTGCTTACGCTGGCAGAACGTCTTGGATTCAGCAATCTGAAATGCAGACACTCTGCCGAAAGCAGGGGCGGAAATTGGGGCTGTCATTTGCTTCTGATACCGGGTGAAGGTTCAGAGCATCACAGCAGAGGGGAAACTTTGGCGGGGTAAGACTGCGGGATGAGGGGGAAACTTATGCGCTTGAAATTTTTTAGTGACATTTTGTACGCAAAATGTCACTAAACGCCTTGCCAGCTTTCGCTGAATCGTTTATTCTTTCCGTAGAACGTACGGATCGAACAAACAACGATCCCTTCTATTCCCGCAGGTCTCCGGTCAAAGAGTTTGCCTGCTGTGATGCTTAGTTTAAGGGCTGTCTTCCGAATGAGTCCCCACTCCCCGGTTGAACAGCCTTTCCTTTTTGCTGCTGGTTCAATAATAACTCGGACTACAGTTTAAAGACAACCTCTTTTCAGCGGCACCCGAATTTCGATCATATATTATATGATTTTATATGATAAAATATGATCAAAACAATTGAATTATAATTTTTCACTTGCAAATTCCACCTTCGGCAATCCCTCCACAATCTCCACGGTCTGGACGCTGAGATTGATCACACTCAGCAGCAAATCAAGGATATAGCGCGGCTTTTTTGTTTCCTCTGCCCAGTCGTTCGGGTCGTTCTCAATCCCGCTGTCCTTGTGGACAGAAACCTGATACCGCTCCATCACCCATTCAATGGCGGACTTGCCGTTGACCACGTACTGATAGGCTTTTTCCGGGATATTGGCAACAGTTATCCAGTGATTGAAGAGGATTGCGTCCTTGCGCCCTTTCTCCGGGAAGCGCATTTTGTCCACGCGGAACAGGCCGCTTTCCGCGCCGCTGATCTCCACGCCGGGACAGGGCGGCACGGTCTCGTAGCCGACATGCAGTTCCGCCAGCTCCCGGCCCGCGTTGCTGAACGCCCAGAAATCCTGCGCCTCATCAACGAGCGGCAAGCGCGGCAGGCTCTTTTTCAGGTCATTGGCAAAGGCGGCGCGGTAGTCCGGGCTGTGCAGGAAGCCATAGACATAATAGAAAATATCCTCTTTCGCAACATTTTTTCCATACTGCCGCCTTGCCCGCTCAAGGATGAAATCTGAAATCCCGTCCCTGCGGACATACTCCGGCGAATCTGAGCTGAACAGGCTCATCTGCTGGGCTTCTTTCTTTTCGTACCAGTAGAGGGGAAAGCATTGGCTTTTTCCTATCAGCTCCAAATCGGGCAGCGTATTGGTGATTATTGCGGAAAAGTCTTTTGTAACGCCAACACCTGAAACACAAATCACCAGATTTTTCAGAAACGGCTCTGGAAAAAGCCTTGGAATCAAAGCCGGGTCATTGATTATTTCCTTCTGGAAATATAGATGTTGTTTACAGAATGGCCTATAACATGCTGTTATGATGCTTAACTCGTTATACTGATATTTTTTATTTCGAGCTAAATCTTCCCTTAATGCCCTGCTCCAGCTTATCTTTTCTGGGTTTGTATCTATAAACTCTTCTACTTTTACACCATGATTATTTTTTGCAAATTCTATATAATCATCAACCTGTTGATTGTAAAAATCAATCATTGACGCAGATTTTTGTTCTATAGAGATACGAGAGAAGTTATATACCCATGCGTCTCTATTTGTTTTCACTCCATTAGAATACATAGGGACAAAGAAAACAGTCTTATTTTCTTTGTTTGACTTGTCTCCAATCTGAATAAACGTCTCAAAAACGCTGTTGCCTTTATTTATCCAGTCGCCGCTGCTGTCAGGATGAAGCTCCTGCCAAGGCATCTGCGGGCTGCCGACGGAACGGAACTTCTTCAGCGTCTCAAGTTTTTGCTCCCGTGTCAGGTAGTCGCCTATGTCATGATAGAAGATTTCGGCTTTCTCCGCCTTCTTCGCCGGATTCTTCACCAGAATGGTGATTGCAACCGGAGTTCTTGAGCCGGAGCCGAAAATCTTGCCGCCCTCCTGCCTGCTCCGTTCGCCGCTGGTGCGCTGATTCCCCCGGAGGTTGAAGACATAGACGCTGCTGAATTCTTTTTCCAAGCATTTGCGGAAGCCGTCCGCGCTGCTGCCGTCCAACCAGCCGCCATTGGAAATGAAGGCGATCAGGCCGCCGTCCGGGCCAAGGCGGTCGCCGCTCCAGCGGAAGGCGCGGAAATAGGAGTCATAGAGGGAGTTCTTGTTGCTGGCCTGCGTTTCATTGGCATAGGTTTCTGCAATCCGCCTGTCCAGCCGCTCATATTTGCGGTTCTGGGCGTTGTCATTGGCGGACTTCTGGCCTGCGGAGTAGGGCGGGTTGCCGATGATCACCCGGAGCGGGGCGGCTTTCTGGCGGTCTATCCGTTCGGAGTTCTCCTGAAAGAAGCCTTTGAGGGATTGCTGGCCGCCGTCTTCAAACATCTGAAAGGTGTCAGTCAGGCAGATGCTGTCAAAGGGCGTGTACGCTGTTTCACCGGAGAGGTCATGCCAGACGCTTTCAATGTTGACCGCCGCGATGTAATAGGCCAGCAAAACAATTTCATTGGCATGGATTTCCTCCTTGTACTTGCGGAGAAAATCCTCTTTCCGAATCAGGCCGCTTTGCAGGAGCTGGACAATGAAAGTTCCAGTGCCTGCGAACGGGTCAAGGATATGGACGTTCTCATCAGACACGCCGCGCCCGAACTCCTTGCGCAAAACATCATCCACAGAGCGGATGATGAAATCCACGGCCTCCACCGGCGTATAGACTATGCCAAGCTGCTCCGCCATTTTCGGAAAGGCGGTCTTGAAGAATTTGTCATACAGCTCAATGATGACGCGCTGCCTGCCTTCGGCATTGTCCACGCCTTCAGCCCGCTTGCGCACAGAATCGTAGAACTTGCGCAGGGCTTCCGAATCATCGGCAAGGTTTTCCTCTTTGAGCGTGTCCAGCATGGTCTGCATGGCCGCTGAAACAGCGTTGCTGCGGACAAAGGAGCTGCCTGCGAAGAGGGCTTCAAAGACCGGGCCGGTGACAAGGTGCTGCGCCAGCATTTCCACCGCCTGTTCCGCGCCGATGCCGGGATTGATGCTGCGTTGCAGGCCGTCAAGAAAGCTGGCAAAGGCGGCCCGCTGCTCCGGTCTGGACTCGATCAGGAAATTGATGCGCTCAATCTGCCGGGCCGCGATTTTCGCCACATCCTTTGCCCACTGCTCCCAGTAGCGGCGGTCTCCAACCTTCTCCACCATCCGGGCGTAGATCACGTTCTTCAATTCGCCGAACTGCAAGGCGAGCTGCTGCGGCAGGCCGTATTCCGGGGAATTCTCCGCTGTGGCAAGAACCGGCTCTTCACCGTCAAAGGCATACTCCGGCCTGCCGATCAGAATGTTGTCCGGCTTTTTCCGGTTCAGCTCGATCTTGTTCACCGTGGCGTTGAAGCGGTCATCATGCGCCCGCAGGGCGTTCAGCACCGCCCAGACCACCTTGTACCGCTCGTTGTCATCAAGGGCTTTGTCCGGCTCCACGTCGGCAGGCACGATCACGGGAATGATGATCCAGCCGTTTTTCTTGCCCGGAGAAGTGCGCATCACCCGCCCGACAGACTGGACTACATCCACCTGCGAATTTTTGGCGGAGAGAAACAGGACGGCATCCAAGGAAGGCACGTCCACGCCTTCACTCAGCACCCGGACATTGCAGAGGATGCGGCATTCACCGCCTTCCGGCTCCGCCTTGAGCCAGCCCAGCAGCTCATCCCGCTGCGGCGCGGTCATGGTGCCGTCAATATGCCGGGCAGAGGGGCAGACCATGCGTTCCTTGGCATCGGCAGGCAAAGAGCCGAGATAGGCATCCGCCGCCGTGTTCCAGCTCTCGGCAATTTTTCTGGAAGCGGGGATGCTCTGGCAGAAGGCCACGGCCCGGCGCATCGGCTCCGCTCCGGCATCCTCGATCTTGCCCAGAAACTGTTTGGACAAAGCGTTGACGCAGCCGATGAGCTGGGCGGAGTCATCCGCGCCGATCTCCTGCCCTTCGGCGGCCAGCATCCGCTGCACGGCTGGCGGAATGTCCCGGTCGTTGAGGGTGAAAATCAACACCTTGTAGTCCGCCAGCAGGCCAAGCTCCACGGCCTCGCCAAAGCCGATGCGGTAGATTTCCGGGCCGTAAAGTTTTTCCTCATCCATTGAGCAGAGCACCGCGTCCGCCTGCTTCGCCCGGCTTTTCGCGTCATCAGTATAGAGGCGCGGGGTTGCGGTCATGTACAGCCGCCGCTTGGCCTTGAGAAAGTCCGGCTCATGGACTTTGACAAAGGCGGACTCATCCTTTCCGGCCAAGGTCACGCCGGTGGTGCGGTGCGCCTCATCGCAGATGATCAAATCAAAGGCCGGAAAGCCGCCCGCCAGCAGCTCCTTCTGGACACCGGCAATCACTTCAATGGACTGGTAGGTTGAAAAAAGCACAGTCAGGCCCGGCTTTTTAGCAGCCCTGATCAGCTCAAGCTGGCGGCGCACCGCAGCCGGATTGGTGGACGCTGGCAAGGCAAGATCAATGGTGCTGAAGCCGCCCCCATCCTCGTTTTTCGTCTTCCTGCGGGAAATTTCAGGGTCTGAGCAGACGCAGACCGCATTCAAAGGCTCCGCCGCATCCGCGCTCCATGCCCGCAGGGTCTGGCCTAACAGGGCAATGGACGGGACAAGAAAGAGAATCAGGCCGCTGCCGCCGGTCTCTTTTTCGGCAATGCACAGGGCGGTGAAGGTTTTACCAGTGCCGCAAGCCATGATCAGCTTGCCCCGGTCTGCGCTCTTGAAATGCTCATGCGCCTTGTCCACGGCCTCCTGCTGATGCGGACGCACGGTTTTCCGCGCTGTCCGGGCCGCGTCGCCGAAGACCCCGCTTTCCAGCTTCTCCCAGTCCACCGGCGCGGTCATGAGGTCGTGCAGGCTGATCCGCCCGACTTCAGGGCTTTGTCCCCGCAAGGTATCTTCGGCGTTGGCTCCCCAGCGATTGGAAGTCGAAATCCAAAGCCGGTGCGCAAAGCGGCGGTCGATACCGGAACGGTCACGGAACGAGCGGCCCGACGTGGCAAGAAAGGAATCCACGGCGGGCTTGTCTGTGACCGCGCTTTCCTGAACACACTTGCACTGCACGGCCCAATATTCGCCGTCCGCCGTCAAAGCCACCAAATCAATGCCCGTGTCCATGCCGCCCAAATCCGCCCGACAAGGAAACTCGTTCCACAGCCAGACCTCCTGAAAGTGAAACTGCGGGTCTGTGCGCAAATACGCCTGCATCAGCCGTTCAAAGCGGCTGCCCTTGTCCCGTTCGGAAAAGGCAAGGCTGCGGTGCTTGTCGAGTATCTGCTGAAAGGACATGACTGGGCTTCTGAATAGGTGAGGGATTGCGCGGCTAGCGCGGATTGAGGCTTTATACCGGCTCCGGCTGGAAAACGCACGGCTGAAACAGGAAAAAGACGGAAGCCCTAGCGCCCGGCACTCATGCTGGATATACTGATTGAGATACAACGTATCTCAATCGAACAAGGAGGCGCAGCATGGCGGCCACAGCTATGGTTCACGTCCGCGTGGACGAACAGATCAAAACGCAGGCGGCGGAGACGCTGGCGGCAATGGGCCTGTCCGTGTCCGATGCCGTGCGTGTCCTGCTGACTCGCATTGCGGCGGAAAAAGAGCTGCCGTTCACCCTGCGGGTTCCGAATGCGGAGACGCGGGCCGCCATGAAAGAGGCGGATGAAATTGCCCGCAATCATTCCGCCCGCTTCCGCAGCGCGGAAGAGCTGTTCGCCAGCCTTGAAAAAGACAGCGGCAGATAAGCGGGCCGCTCTGCCCCGCGCTGCGGACTACGCCAGCTCCTTCCTTAAGGACTGGCAGCGGCTTTCCCGGTCTGGCCGTTATGACTTGAACCGGCTGCGGCACGTCATGCTGCTGCTGATCGGCGGCGAAGCCTTGGGGCCGGAATGGTCAGATCATGCCCTGACTGGAAACTGGAAAGGCTTCCGGGAATGTCACATCGGCGGGGATTTTCTCCTGATCTACCGGCTTGAAGACAGCGGCAGGCATGAGCTGGTTGTTTTCGTCCGCGCTGGCACTCACGCGGAGCTGTTTGAGTGAAAGGCTGTCTCAAGCCGCCCGGCAATGAAACGCCCTGACAAGCTGGGCTGACCATTCCCCGCCCTTGAGCGGCGGCATTCCTTCCGCGTTGAGCCGGTCGGCTATGGCCTGATAGCTCTGCGGCCTGCCGCCGTTGCGGGGCTTTCTCCGCATCGTCCGCACCACCTTCAGGATTTCCGCCTTGCGCTCTGGCTCTGTCTCATCCCATCCTTTCGCGCCTTCGCATTTGCCATTCTCCGCCCGCTTCCGCTCTCTGGCTTTGGCGAGCCGGTTCACCAGCAGCGATTTTTCCAGCTCGGCGAACACGCCCTGAATCTGGATGACCGCCTTCTTCATCGGGTCGGCCTTGACCGCCTCTGTGACATTCTCGCCGGTGGAGGCGTTCCAGAGGGTGATTCCCTTGGCCGCCAGATAGACAAGGAGCTGCTCCTGCACCACGTATTCACGGGCCAGCCGGTCAAGCCGCTCCACAATCACCGCACGCACCCCGTTGGAGAGTATCGCGGTCAGCATCTCCTGAAACGCCGGGCGGTCTTCCTCGCCTTTCGCGCCGGAGATTCCCCGTTCCTCATAGAAGCGGGGAATGACGATTCCGGCCTGATCAGCGAAGCGGCTGATCAGCTCCCGCTGCCGGTCGAACCCGTCGCCTTCCACCTGTCCCGTGCCGCTCACCCGCAGATAACCGTATGCCTTGATCATGCTTTTTCTCCTGCCGCTGTTATGTTTATATGCTCTTATACCATGTTTCAGCAGGAGAAATCAAGATTATTTAAACTTATTCTAAGGAAAGGCTTTAAGAAAGGGCGTTCAAAAAATTGAACTTCACCCAAAACAGCGTGGCTCCCCTCCTGCTGACTGATGTATTTTCGGACACTGCAAAGGAGGCGACACAAGCAAGGACAGCATTTGGCATCTGTTGACTTGCACTGCTCCTGCACTCTTTGCCGCGTCTTTCGATCAAAACGCCATAAATGGCCTGAGATTCAATTCCAGCATCCGAATGTCAAACCCTACAGGCCGCTTGCTGATCGTTGAAACTCAGGCATGAAGGATGCCTTCTCGAACGTGTTGCATATAATACAGTGTGAAGCAAGGCCTTTTTTTATAATGGGTAAAGCTCCAATCGCAGCCCGCCAGATGCCTGAACCTGTGCCGGTGGCTGTTTTGGGCTGAGTCACTTTCTTCAGCAGCCTGCCCTCTGCATCCTCTTCCGTCATCACCTCTTCGCCAGTCCGCCTATACCCGCATTTTTTCAGTTTTCCTCTTGTAGCGGAGCCGATTTAGGCACGAAAAACCACCAATATATTGAGATTATTGGAAAAGACAAATCCAAACTCGAAAATATACCCGCTTTTATACCCGCTTCCTGCGAATCTGTCAGACGGCTTTTCGATTATTAGAGCAGATGCTCCCTTGCTCTCGTTCCGTTTGTTCCGCCTGCGGACAGAACGCAGGGAACAGCTCAACAGGAACACCCTGAAGGCCGCCAAACCGCAACAGCGGCGCACCAGACACGGCACAGGCCGTTCCGCTCCTGTTCCGCTCCTGTTCCGTTTTTGTTCCGCTCTTGTTCCAAATAAAATCTAACAATTTCAGCTTTGTTCCGCTTGTTCCGTTTGTTCCGCCTGCCGACAGAACGCAGGGAACAGCGCAACAGGAACGCCCTGAAGGCCGCCAAACCGCAACGGCGGCGCACCAGACACGGCACAGGCCGTTCCGCTCCTGTTCCAAATAAAATCTAATAATTCCAGCTTTGTTCCGCTTGTTCCGTTTGTTCCGCCTACTGACAGAACGCGGGGAACAGCAGACCGCTGGCCGCAATTTCACCTCAAAGACCTCTGATCAGGTCAGCACGATTTCCGCGCAAATTTTCCATTTTTCCACATATTTTTTACTTTTGAATTGGTTTTGACGCTGTGGTGCGAAATACCCGCATGGACTGAAGCACCGGAAAGAACCTGTCCATTGCAGCTAACTATCCAGATTTCCAATTTTTCTCCTGCTGCAACATAACTTGTCATATATAAAAATCCAGAAAACGGAACAAGGCAGCGGAACAAACGGAACATAATAATAAAATATAATATATCTTTATAATATTATTATATATATTCTGTTCCGTTTTTTGTTCCGCTCTGTTCCGTTTGTTCCGCTTGCCATGACAACATGCTGATATGATGCGGAATAGTCTTGGATGCTGGACAGAGAAAAAACGAGGCGAAAGGAGGGCTGTTGCGGCGGCGTGACCTGAAACAGGCATCCGCAAGATGGACATGCGGCAGAGACTGTTCGGGCTGATTATGTTTTTGTCATAATTCAGTTTAGTCCATTTTTCCAACTGTTTTTTGTTTTTTTGCGCGGCCAACAGCAGCAAAATATTTTCCGTGGTTATGTTGCGGCAAACGGCTGGAAGTACCTTTTTTCTTTATAAATGCAGGTGTGCTGATTAGGAAGGCGGCGCGAGGACAGACCACTGCCTTATGCAATACGCTGCATTTACTCAGAAAATATAAATGGGCTGTCAGCAGTCTATCAGGTTGACATCAAAGATCATAGCCCGATCCGAATTGGGTTTTCCGGGGAATCTATGTTTTTCGCTGCTTTTAATGAAAGACGGATGCTTTTGCAGGGAATCCAGCAGTCTGCCGGGCCAATCCATCGGAATTTCCGCTGCTCTGATGGCCCGTTCCGCATCCACTCTTCTGATGAAGAGCAGGCCGTCTTTGATGTGGTAATAGGACTCTTTTTCAAACAACTTGCCGTTTTTGTCCTTGATGCTTTCCGGCATGGCTTCCAGCACGTCAAAGAAATGATCGGCTACAGTATGCTTGCGCTGTTCGCAGGACTTCATCTTTTCTTTGCCGACCTGCTCAAGATAGGGCAGCAGGTCATAATCAAGGCCGAAGCGGTCGCACAGCAGGTTGTGGAAGGCCAGCAGGACAGCATGATTCTCATTGATGCGGTTGTCTGGCAGAGAGGAAGCCAGCAGCTCCTTGGCCTTGTCGTGCGCTGCCTTCCAGTTTGCTTCGTAGTATCCCCGATCTTGCAGCACCAGCAGCAGGAAGCCAGCCAATTTCTGCGGGGCAATGGCAATCAGCTTGTCATGAGCCGCCTTGGTTTCGCTGTTCAGCTCGTTCTGCTTGAACGGCAGGCTGATGACCCGGCTTTTTTGAGCAGGGCTTTCAAACTGCTCTATATTCTGGACAAAGGATATAGTGCCGTTGAAAGGAATGGTTTCCTCCCGGTTGTCATTAGAGAACTTGGCACTGGTTTTCAGCGGGTTGCCGTAGTTGTAGCCTGTCAGGATGGAGTCATAGTCAAATTTGGTCTTGGTTTTGTCATTGCCTTCCAGCAGAGCTTTCATCATGCCGGACACTTGCGAAATGACGTTGAGCTGTCCTTTCTGCGTGTTGGCTCCGTTTATGGGCAAGCCTTCCTCATTCAGGCCCTGCATGTTGTTCAGCGTCCTGATCAGCTTGGTTTTGCCGGTGGAGCGGTCGCCGCAGAGCGAAAGGAAGGGGAAGAAGCCCAGCTCCGGCTTGACCTTGTTGACGAACAAGGACGCGGTGAGGAAGGACAAGGCGGCAAGCCCCTTGTCGCCCCATGCCCCTTGCATGGCTGGCAAGACCTCATCCTTGAAGAATTCCTTGCTCACCGGCTCCGGCTTCAAGGTGTCTGTCCAGAACGGCCTGATGCAGTCCTTGCCGCTCAAACGGAAGTAGCCGCCTTTCTCCGGCTGAACCACCTGTCCTTTCGGAGAAATGGCAACATGCTTGAGGATGTGCCAGCCGGTTTTTGGGTCATGGCCCATCTGTTCCGCCTGCCGGACTTCAGGGGCTTCAGAGTGAAGAATGATCTCTCCCAGCGCATAGGCCGCTGCGGTGCTTCCTGTCCATGATGCCTTGGCATGATTGAAGAAAAAGCCCCGCAGCGTGTCAGATGACTTCAAATCCGTGCCAGTGGCAAGGGCGTTTATAGACCTGCCCTTTCTCGGCTTGATTCTCAGGCTGTATTTGAATTCCGGCCTGTCCGGGTCTTTTTCTGAAATTTGGAAATGATTGACTGAAAGGGTGAAATCGCTGACCCTGATTGTTATCAGGTTTTCATCCTTGCTTTCTTTGACAGATGACCACCAATAGCAGCCGTTGAAGGCGAACAGGCCCGGCGCATAGCCGTTGGCTTTGGTGTAGATTTGGGCGTATTCCTGCGCTGTATTGGCAAGGGCAAGCCGCGCCTCTGTCTCATACTCCGGCAGCTCTTCTTCAAAGCGTTCCGCCGCCTCTTCCGGCGTTTCCGCATCAGTCAGCAGGTCGTTCCAATCTCCTTTGACCGGCAGGACAGCGGAAAAGGCAACGTCTTTCGCCTTCAGGTAGGCTGTCCAGCGTTTGGTGTACTTCGCCCCGGCTGCATCGCCGTCAAAGGCAAGGACAAGCCCGCTGCCCAGCCCTTGCAGCTTGGCAAGATCGAACTTTTTCGGCTCAGTATTGGCTGCCACCAGCGCAACCGCCTGATGCCCCATTGCGAAGAGGGACAGGGCGTTGATGATGCCCTCTGTGATATGCAGCGGCTTGTCCTTGCTGTACTCCTTTTCGTCAAGCTGCCAGAACTGGCCGTCCAGTGCGCCAATGGTGTGCGTTTTGCCTTCGCCCGGCGGCGGACTGAACAGCCTGCCGCTCCATGTTTCGCCGACCGGAAAAAACACCCCCCCGCCGCAGCCTTTGCGGGTTTGTCTGAAATATTTGAACTTGGTTTTTCTGATCAGCGCGGCAGGCAGGCCGCGCATTTTGAGAAATTCACGCGCTGGCCGGTGTTCATCTTCTTTGGTCGGCTTGCAGCGTTCCTCAAAACGGGCCGCTATGTCCAGCAGGGGAATGGTTTTTGTGGTTGTGCCGCAGCAATTTTGCCGGTTGCAGATGATGGCGAACGGCTTGTCCCGGTGGGCATAGGCCCGCTGCTCGCCGCATTCAGGGCAGACAAGCTGCTCAATGTAGCTGCTGGTTTCTTTAGTCTTTTCCGTCCAATAGCTGCTGCTGCGCAGGGCGTTGAAGACTTCTTCGCTGAGGCTGTTCCAAAGGATGCTCATGCAACCCTCCTGACAGCCTGCAAATCAACTATAACGACAACGGCTTGTTTCTTTTCAATGATATAGAAAAGTCTGTAGTCGCCTATCCTGAACCAGTGGTATCTGGTCAACTTGCCTTGCAGCTTTTTGATGTCCGGGCCGCTGAAAGGGTTTGTTTCAAGCTGCGGATAAACGATGCTTTTGATTCTGTCATACAGAACAAAATCAATCTGTTGCTTACGCTGGCAGAACGTCTTGGATTCAGCAATCTGAAATGCAGACACTCTGCCGAAAGCAGGGGCGGAAATTGGGGCTGTCATTTGCTTCTGATACCGGGTGAAGGTTCAGAGCATCACAGCAGAGGGGAAACTTTGGCGGGGTAAGACTGCGGGATGAGGGGGAAACTTATGCGCTTGAAATTTTTTAGTGACATTTTGTACGCAAAATGTCACTAAACGCCTTGCCAGCTTTCGCTGAATCGTTTATTCTTTCCGTAGAACGTACGGATCGAACAAACAACGATCCCTTCTATTCCCGCAGGTCTCCGGTCAAAGAGTTTGCCTGCTGTGATGCTTAGTTTAAGGGCTGTCTTCCGAATGAGTCCCCACTCCCCGGTTGAACAGCCTTTCCTTTTTGCTGCTGGTTCAATAATAACTCGGACTACAGTTTAAAGACAACCTCTTTTCAGCGGCACCCGAATTTCGATCATATATTATATGATTTTATATGATAAAATATGATCAAAACAATTGAATTATAATTTTTCACTTGCAAATTCCACCTTCGGCAATCCCTCCACAATCTCCACGGTCTGGACGCTGAGATTGATCACACTCAGCAGCAAATCAAGGATATAGCGCGGCTTTTTTGTTTCCTCTGCCCAGTCGTTCGGGTCGTTCTCAATCCCGCTGTCCTTGTGGACAGAAACCTGATACCGCTCCATCACCCATTCAATGGCGGACTTGCCGTTGACCACGTACTGATAGGCTTTTTCCGGGATATTGGCAACAGTTATCCAGTGATTGAAGAGGATTGCGTCCTTGCGCCCTTTCTCCGGGAAGCGCATTTTGTCCACGCGGAACAGGCCGCTTTCCGCGCCGCTGATCTCCACGCCGGGACAGGGCGGCACGGTCTCGTAGCCGACATGCAGTTCCGCCAGCTCCCGGCCCGCGTTGCTGAACGCCCAGAAATCCTGCGCCTCATCAACGAGCGGCAAGCGCGGCAGGCTCTTTTTCAGGTCATTGGCAAAGGCGGCGCGGTAGTCCGGGCTGTGCAGGAAGCCATAGACATAATAGAAAATATCCTCTTTCGCAACATTTTTTCCATACTGCCGCCTTGCCCGCTCAAGGATGAAATCTGAAATCCCGTCCCTGCGGACATACTCCGGCGAATCTGAGCTGAACAGGCTCATCTGCTGGGCTTCTTTCTTTTCGTACCAGTAGAGGGGAAAGCATTGGCTTTTTCCTATCAGCTCCAAATCGGGCAGCGTATTGGTGATTATTGCGGAAAAGTCTTTTGTAACGCCAACACCTGAAACACAAATCACCAGATTTTTCAGAAACGGCTCTGGAAAAAGCCTTGGAATCAAAGCCGGGTCATTGATTATTTCCTTCTGGAAATATAGATGTTGTTTACAGAATGGCCTATAACATGCTGTTATGATGCTTAACTCGTTATACTGATATTTTTTATTTCGAGCTAAATCTTCCCTTAATGCCCTGCTCCAGCTTATCTTTTCTGGGTTTGTATCTATAAACTCTTCTACTTTTACACCATGATTATTTTTTGCAAATTCTATATAATCATCAACCTGTTGATTGTAAAAATCAATCATTGACGCAGATTTTTGTTCTATAGAGATACGAGAGAAGTTATATACCCATGCGTCTCTATTTGTTTTCACTCCATTAGAATACATAGGGACAAAGAAAACAGTCTTATTTTCTTTGTTTGACTTGTCTCCAATCTGAATAAACGTCTCAAAAACGCTGTTGCCTTTATTTATCCAGTCGCCGCTGCTGTCAGGATGAAGCTCCTGCCAAGGCATCTGCGGGCTGCCGACGGAACGGAACTTCTTCAGCGTCTCAAGTTTTTGCTCCCGTGTCAGGTAGTCGCCTATGTCATGATAGAAGATTTCGGCTTTCTCCGCCTTCTTCGCCGGATTCTTCACCAGAATGGTGATTGCAACCGGAGTTCTTGAGCCGGAGCCGAAAATCTTGCCGCCCTCCTGCCTGCTCCGTTCGCCGCTGGTGCGCTGATTCCCCCGGAGGTTGAAGACATAGACGCTGCTGAATTCTTTTTCCAAGCATTTGCGGAAGCCGTCCGCGCTGCTGCCGTCCAACCAGCCGCCATTGGAAATGAAGGCGATCAGGCCGCCGTCCGGGCCAAGGCGGTCGCCGCTCCAGCGGAAGGCGCGGAAATAGGAGTCATAGAGGGAGTTCTTGTTGCTGGCCTGCGTTTCATTGGCATAGGTTTCTGCAATCCGCCTGTCCAGCCGCTCATATTTGCGGTTCTGGGCGTTGTCATTGGCGGACTTCTGGCCTGCGGAGTAGGGCGGGTTGCCGATGATCACCCGGAGCGGGGCGGCTTTCTGGCGGTCTATCCGTTCGGAGTTCTCCTGAAAGAAGCCTTTGAGGGATTGCTGGCCGCCGTCTTCAAACATCTGAAAGGTGTCAGTCAGGCAGATGCTGTCAAAGGGCGTGTACGCTGTTTCACCGGAGAGGTCATGCCAGACGCTTTCAATGTTGACCGCCGCGATGTAATAGGCCAGCAAAACAATTTCATTGGCATGGATTTCCTCCTTGTACTTGCGGAGAAAATCCTCTTTCCGAATCAGGCCGCTTTGCAGGAGCTGGACAATGAAAGTTCCAGTGCCTGCGAACGGGTCAAGGATATGGACGTTCTCATCAGACACGCCGCGCCCGAACTCCTTGCGCAAAACATCATCCACAGAGCGGATGATGAAATCCACGGCCTCCACCGGCGTATAGACTATGCCAAGCTGCTCCGCCATTTTCGGAAAGGCGGTCTTGAAGAATTTGTCATACAGCTCAATGATGACGCGCTGCCTGCCTTCGGCATTGTCCACGCCTTCAGCCCGCTTGCGCACAGAATCGTAGAACTTGCGCAGGGCTTCCGAATCATCGGCAAGGTTTTCCTCTTTGAGCGTGTCCAGCATGGTCTGCATGGCCGCTGAAACAGCGTTGCTGCGGACAAAGGAGCTGCCTGCGAAGAGGGCTTCAAAGACCGGGCCGGTGACAAGGTGCTGCGCCAGCATTTCCACCGCCTGTTCCGCGCCGATGCCGGGATTGATGCTGCGTTGCAGGCCGTCAAGAAAGCTGGCAAAGGCGGCCCGCTGCTCCGGTCTGGACTCGATCAGGAAATTGATGCGCTCAATCTGCCGGGCCGCGATTTTCGCCACATCCTTTGCCCACTGCTCCCAGTAGCGGCGGTCTCCAACCTTCTCCACCATCCGGGCGTAGATCACGTTCTTCAATTCGCCGAACTGCAAGGCGAGCTGCTGCGGCAGGCCGTATTCCGGGGAATTCTCCGCTGTGGCAAGAACCGGCTCTTCACCGTCAAAGGCATACTCCGGCCTGCCGATCAGAATGTTGTCCGGCTTTTTCCGGTTCAGCTCGATCTTGTTCACCGTGGCGTTGAAGCGGTCATCATGCGCCCGCAGGGCGTTCAGCACCGCCCAGACCACCTTGTACCGCTCGTTGTCATCAAGGGCTTTGTCCGGCTCCACGTCGGCAGGCACGATCACGGGAATGATGATCCAGCCGTTTTTCTTGCCCGGAGAAGTGCGCATCACCCGCCCGACAGACTGGACTACATCCACCTGCGAATTTTTGGCGGAGAGAAACAGGACGGCATCCAAGGAAGGCACGTCCACGCCTTCACTCAGCACCCGGACATTGCAGAGGATGCGGCATTCACCGCCTTCCGGCTCCGCCTTGAGCCAGCCCAGCAGCTCATCCCGCTGCGGCGCGGTCATGGTGCCGTCAATATGCCGGGCAGAGGGGCAGACCATGCGTTCCTTGGCATCGGCAGGCAAAGAGCCGAGATAGGCATCCGCCGCCGTGTTCCAGCTCTCGGCAATTTTTCTGGAAGCGGGGATGCTCTGGCAGAAGGCCACGGCCCGGCGCATCGGCTCCGCTCCGGCATCCTCGATCTTGCCCAGAAACTGTTTGGACAAAGCGTTGACGCAGCCGATGAGCTGGGCGGAGTCATCCGCGCCGATCTCCTGCCCTTCGGCGGCCAGCATCCGCTGCACGGCTGGCGGAATGTCCCGGTCGTTGAGGGTGAAAATCAACACCTTGTAGTCCGCCAGCAGGCCAAGCTCCACGGCCTCGCCAAAGCCGATGCGGTAGATTTCCGGGCCGTAAAGTTTTTCCTCATCCATTGAGCAGAGCACCGCGTCCGCCTGCTTCGCCCGGCTTTTCGCGTCATCAGTATAGAGGCGCGGGGTTGCGGTCATGTACAGCCGCCGCTTGGCCTTGAGAAAGTCCGGCTCATGGACTTTGACAAAGGCGGACTCATCCTTTCCGGCCAAGGTCACGCCGGTGGTGCGGTGCGCCTCATCGCAGATGATCAAATCAAAGGCCGGAAAGCCGCCCGCCAGCAGCTCCTTCTGGACACCGGCAATCACTTCAATGGACTGGTAGGTTGAAAAAAGCACAGTCAGGCCCGGCTTTTTAGCAGCCCTGATCAGCTCAAGCTGGCGGCGCACCGCAGCCGGATTGGTGGACGCTGGCAAGGCAAGATCAATGGTGCTGAAGCCGCCCCCATCCTCGTTTTTCGTCTTCCTGCGGGAAATTTCAGGGTCTGAGCAGACGCAGACCGCATTCAAAGGCTCCGCCGCATCCGCGCTCCATGCCCGCAGGGTCTGGCCTAACAGGGCAATGGACGGGACAAGAAAGAGAATCAGGCCGCTGCCGCCGGTCTCTTTTTCGGCAATGCACAGGGCGGTGAAGGTTTTACCAGTGCCGCAAGCCATGATCAGCTTGCCCCGGTCTGCGCTCTTGAAATGCTCATGCGCCTTGTCCACGGCCTCCTGCTGATGCGGACGCACGGTTTTCCGCGCTGTCCGGGCCGCGTCGCCGAAGACCCCGCTTTCCAGCTTCTCCCAGTCCACCGGCGCGGTCATGAGGTCGTGCAGGCTGATCCGCCCGACTTCAGGGCTTTGTCCCCGCAAGGTATCTTCGGCGTTGGCTCCCCAGCGATTGGAAGTCGAAATCCAAAGCCGGTGCGCAAAGCGGCGGTCGATACCGGAACGGTCACGGAACGAGCGGCCCGACGTGGCAAGAAAGGAATCCACGGCGGGCTTGTCTGTGACCGCGCTTTCCTGAACACACTTGCACTGCACGGCCCAATATTCGCCGTCCGCCGTCAAAGCCACCAAATCAATGCCCGTGTCCATGCCGCCCAAATCCGCCCGACAAGGAAACTCGTTCCACAGCCAGACCTCCTGAAAGTGAAACTGCGGGTCTGTGCGCAAATACGCCTGCATCAGCCGTTCAAAGCGGCTGCCCTTGTCCCGTTCGGAAAAGGCAAGGCTGCGGTGCTTGTCGAGTATCTGCTGAAAGGACATGACTGGGCTTCTGAATAGGTGAGGGATTGCGCGGCTAGCGCGGATTGAGGCTTTATACCGGCTCCGGCTGGAAAACGCACGGCTGAAACAGGAAAAAGACGGAAGCCCTAGCGCCCGGCACTCATGCTGGATATACTGATTGAGATACAACGTATCTCAATCGAACAAGGAGGCGCAGCATGGCGGCCACAGCTATGGTTCACGTCCGCGTGGACGAACAGATCAAAACGCAGGCGGCGGAGACGCTGGCGGCAATGGGCCTGTCCGTGTCCGATGCCGTGCGTGTCCTGCTGACTCGCATTGCGGCGGAAAAAGAGCTGCCGTTCACCCTGCGGGTTCCGAATGCGGAGACGCGGGCCGCCATGAAAGAGGCGGATGAAATTGCCCGCAATCATTCCGCCCGCTTCCGCAGCGCGGAAGAGCTGTTCGCCAGCCTTGAAAAAGACAGCGGCAGATAAGCGGGCCGCTCTGCCCCGCGCTGCGGACTACGCCAGCTCCTTCCTTAAGGACTGGCAGCGGCTTTCCCGGTCTGGCCGTTATGACTTGAACCGGCTGCGGCACGTCATGCTGCTGCTGATCGGCGGCGAAGCCTTGGGGCCGGAATGGTCAGATCATGCCCTGACTGGAAACTGGAAAGGCTTCCGGGAATGTCACATCGGCGGGGATTTTCTCCTGATCTACCGGCTTGAAGACAGCGGCAGGCATGAGCTGGTTGTTTTCGTCCGCGCTGGCACTCACGCGGAGCTGTTTGAGTGAAAGGCTGTCTCAAGCCGCCCGGCAATGAAACGCCCTGACAAGCTGGGCTGACCATTCCCCGCCCTTGAGCGGCGGCATTCCTTCCGCGTTGAGCCGGTCGGCTATGGCCTGATAGCTCTGCGGCCTGCCGCCGTTGCGGGGCTTTCTCCGCATCGTCCGCACCACCTTCAGGATTTCCGCCTTGCGCTCTGGCTCTGTCTCATCCCATCCTTTCGCGCCTTCGCATTTGCCATTCTCCGCCCGCTTCCGCTCTCTGGCTTTGGCGAGCCGGTTCACCAGCAGCGATTTTTCCAGCTCGGCGAACACGCCCTGAATCTGGATGACCGCCTTCTTCATCGGGTCGGCCTTGACCGCCTCTGTGACATTCTCGCCGGTGGAGGCGTTCCAGAGGGTGATTCCCTTGGCCGCCAGATAGACAAGGAGCTGCTCCTGCACCACGTATTCACGGGCCAGCCGGTCAAGCCGCTCCACAATCACCGCACGCACCCCGTTGGAGAGTATCGCGGTCAGCATCTCCTGAAACGCCGGGCGGTCTTCCTCGCCTTTCGCGCCGGAGATTCCCCGTTCCTCATAGAAGCGGGGAATGACGATTCCGGCCTGATCAGCGAAGCGGCTGATCAGCTCCCGCTGCCGGTCGAACCCGTCGCCTTCCACCTGTCCCGTGCCGCTCACCCGCAGATAACCGTATGCCTTGATCATGCTTTTTCTCCTGCCGCTGTTATGTTTATATGCTCTTATACCATGTTTCAGCAGGAGAAATCAAGATTATTTAAACTTATTCTAAGGAAAGGCTTTAAGAAAGGGCGTTCAAAAAATTGAACTTCACCCAAAACAGCGTGGCTCCCCTCCTGCTGACTGATGTATTTTCGGACACTGCAAAGGAGGCGACACAAGCAAGGACAGCATTTGGCATCTGTTGACTTGCACTGCTCCTGCACTCTTTGCCGCGTCTTTCGATCAAAACGCCATAAATGGCCTGAGATTCAATTCCAGCATCCGAATGTCAAACCCTACAGGCCGCTTGCTGATCGTTGAAACTCAGGCATGAAGGATGCCTTCTCGAACGTGTTGCATATAATACAGTGTGAAGCAAGGCCTTTTTTTATAATGGGTAAAGCTCCAATCGCAGCCCGCCAGATGCCTGAACCTGTGCCGGTGGCTGTTTTGGGCTGAGTCACTTTCTTCAGCAGCCTGCCCTCTGCATCCTCTTCCGTCATCACCTCTTCGCCAGTCCGCCTATACCCGCATTTTTTCAGTTTTCCTCTTGTAGCGGAGCCGATTTAGGCACGAAAAACCACCAATATATTGAGATTATTGGAAAAGACAAATCCAAACTCGAAAATATACCCGCTTTTATACCCGCTTCCTGCGAATCTGTCAGACGGCTTTTCGATTATTAGAGCAGATGCTCCCTTGCTCTCGTTCCGTTTGTTCCGCCTGCGGACAGAACGCAGGGAACAGCTCAACAGGAACACCCTGAAGGCCGCCAAACCGCAACAGCGGCGCACCAGACACGGCACAGGCCGTTCCGCTCCTGTTCCGCTCCTGTTCCGTTTTTGTTCCGCTCTTGTTCCAAATAAAATCTAACAATTTCAGCTTTGTTCCGCTTGTTCCGTTTGTTCCGCCTGCCGACAGAACGCAGGGAACAGCGCAACAGGAACGCCCTGAAGGCCGCCAAACCGCAACGGCGGCGCACCAGACACGGCACAGGCCGTTCCGCTCCTGTTCCGTTTTTGTTCCGCTCTTGTTCCAAATAAAATCTAACAATTTCAGCTTTGTTCCGCTTGTTCCGTTTGTTCCGCCTGCGGACAGAACGCAGGGAACAGCGCAACAGGAACTCCCCGAAGGCCGCCAAACCGCAACGGCGGCGCACCAGACACGGCACAGGCCGTTCCGCTCCTGTTCCGCTTTTGTCCCAAATAAAATCTAATAATTCCAGCTTTGTTCCGCTTGTTCCGTTTGTTCCACCTGCGGACAGAACGCAGGGAACAGCGCAACAGGAACTCCCCGAAGGCCGCCAAACCGCAACGGCGGCGCACCAGACACGGCACAGGCCGTTCCGCTCCCGTTCCGCTCCCGTTCCGCTTTTGTCCCAAATAAAATCTAATAATTCCAGCTTTGTTCCGCTTGTTCCGTTTGTTCCACCTGCGGACAGAACGCAGGGAACAGCGCAACAGGA
>WSSedL2TaDRAFT_1000009_pt1 | contig 32162 bp, 42 predicted proteins | sample WetSurSiteL2Tule_FD_9463 | JGI IMG/M metagenome (IMG submission 9463)
AACTAAACGGCCTTGTACCAGCCGTTCCTACAAAGTTGGAAGGAGCCCGTCAAAATGGAAGCTGATTTCAGCGGCTACGCCACGAAGGCAGGCCTTAAGTGTTCAGACGGCCGGACAATCATGCCAGATGCGTTCAAGGACAATCACGGCGCTAAGGTTCCGCTCGTTTGGCAACATGGACACAGTGAGCCGGGGAATGTCCTAGGGCACGCACTGCTTGAAAATCGCACCGATGGCGTCTATACCTATGGCTATTTCAACGATACCGAGGCTGGCAAGAGTGCTAAGACGCTCGTCCAGCATGGAGATATCGTCTGCCTTTCGATCTACGCCAATAAGCTCTACGAAAAGGGCAAGAATGTTATTCACGGTTCGATTCGTGAGGTCAGTCTTGTCCTCTCCGGAGCAAATCCTGGAGCATTGATCGATAACGTCAATCTCGCGCATAATGACGGTGAGATTGAGACGCTTGAGGATGAGGCGATCATCTATACTGGTCTTTCCCTCGAGCACGAGGATCTCGTCGAGGAGAAGGAGAAGGAGCCCGAGCTCGTTCATGCGAGTGATCTGACTGTGCAGGAAGTTTATGATTCTCTGACTTCCGAGCAGAAGGATCTAGTCCATTTTATGATTGGTGCTGCTCTTGAGGCGGCCGACACTACAGCTACACATTCAGAGGAATCTGAGACCGAAGAGGATCTCACTCATCAGGAAGGTACTGAAATGCCGCGAAACGTCTTCGAGCAGAACGATCCCGCGTCCACCTCGGCGAAGCCGACCCTTACTCATGATCAGCTCACTGCGATCATGACCGACGCCAAGCGGACAGGCTCGCTCAAGGAGTCGTTCCTCCAGCATGCTGTGACCTATGGCATTGAGAACATCGATCTTCTGTTCCCAGATGCTCGGACGATCACTAGTTCCCCCGAGTTTGTCGCACGGAGGATGGAATGGGTCTCCGGAGTCCTCAATGGAACTCGTCACTCGCCTTTCTCTCGAATCAAGTCTCAGTCCGCCGATATCACCCATGATGATGCTCGCGCCAAGGGCTATGTCAAGGCTAGCCTTAAGAAGGAAGAGTGGTTCGGTCTGACGGAGCGAGTTACGACTCCTCAGACGATCTATAAGAAGCAGAAGCTCGATCGGGACGACATCATCGATATCACAGATCTGGATGTTGTTGCTTGGCTCAAGGCCGAGATGAGGGTTATGCTCGATGAGGAGATTGCTCGTGCAGTCCTTATTGGTGATGGTCGCGATGTGGCAGATCCTGATAAGATCAAGGAGGCTAACATCCGCCCGATCGCTACCGATGACGAGTTCTATGCTCATCAGACGCTTGTTGCATCATCGGTTGTCGGTGACGATCTGGTAGACGCAATCGTTGTTCAGCGAGAGTTCTACCGTGGCTCTGGTAACCCGGCCATGTACTGCACTGAGCGTACCCTTACCGAGCTTCTGGTTCTCAAGGATACTCTTGGACGTCGTCTCTACTCCACCGAGGCAGAGTTGGCAGCAGCGCTTCGAGTCTCTAAGATCGTGACCGTTCCTGTGATGGAGGATTATGTGATCACAGACATCGCCGATCCGCTAAAGACTGCCGATCTTGTCTGCATCCTCGTCAATCTGTCGGATTACACGCTCGGTGCTGACAGGGGCGGCGCAATCGCAATGTTTGATGATTTCGATATCGACTACAACCAGTACAAGTACTTGATTGAGACCCGTCTGTCCGGTGCACTCACCAAGTTCAAGTCGGCTCAGGTGATCGGACGACGCAACAACTGAAGGAGAGCCCTAAATGGCTAAGTTCTACGGCGTAATAGGTTATGGAATACCCGTAGAAACTGCGCCTGGGGTCTGGCAAGATTCGATTGTCGAGCGTTCATATTATGGCGAAGTCATACGAGATGCTAGAACCCTTCAAGACGACGAGAAGATTAATAGCGATCTCACCGTTGGGAATTCTATCAATATCGTTGCCGATGCTTACGCAAATGATCATTTCTATGCTATGCGATATATTCAGTGGGCGGGGACTCTGTGGATCGTCTCAGAAGTCGAAGTTCAGCGTCCCCGCCTCACGTTGAGATTGGGAGGAGTATATCATGGCCCAACGGCTGGAACTCCAATCACTCCTTGAGAATATTCTAGGTAGTGAGAATGTATATTTTCAACCTCCGAATAACCTCAATATGAGCTATCCAAATATCGTATATCAGCGAGATGACTATGCGGTTAAGTATGCCGACAACAATACGTATGATCGACAAGCCAGATTTCAGGTGACGGTCATCGATCGGGACCCTGACAGTTTGATCCCCGATAAAATAGCAGATCTTCCTCTCTGCTCGTTCGATCGTTTCTTCATCGCGGATAATCTCAATCATAACGTTTTCAATCTGTTCTTCTAGAAAGGAAGAATCATGGCGGGTCCTCTTGTTTGGGATGCAGTCGGAGAACGATACTATGAGACTGGTGTAGACCACGGCGTCCTGTACGTTCCGAACGTTTCTGGTGTTTATGATAAGGGGTATGCTTGGAACGGTCTTACGACCGTCACTGAGGCTCCTTCAGGAGGCGAGCCGAATGCTCAGTTCGCCGATAACATCAAGTATCTGAACATCCTCTCAGCTGAGGAGTTCGGATTCACCATCGAGGCTTTCACTTACCCGGAGGAGTTTGCGGTTTGTGACGGATCGGTTGCGGCCGCTCCAGGCGTCATCATTGGGCAGCAGAGTAGGAGTCCTTTCGGATTCAGTTACCGGACTAAGGTCGGTAATGATGTGGCTGGCGATGCACTCGGATACAAGCTGCATCTGATCTATGGCGCACAGGCTTCTCCATCCGAGAAGGCTTACGCCACAATCAACGATTCTCCGGAGGCGGTCACCTTTAGCTGGGAGGTCACTACGACCCCAGCCCCAGTGACAGGAAACAAGCCGACTTCTCTTATCGTTATCGACTCAACGGTCGTCGAGCCGGCAGATCTTGCTGCGCTTGAGACGATTCTGTATGGAGCTGCAGCAATGGAGCCTAAGCTCCCAACTCCGGATGAGGTTATTGCCATGTTTACCACTCCGTGAAATAGATGGGACCAGAGCATGCTCAGTATTTACGTTTCAAGTATAGAACTTTTTGATGAGGATGCTCAAGAATTCCTTAGCAAACCAGGTTTCGTCTTGGAGCTCGAGCATTCTCTGGTCTCACTATCAAAATGGGAGTCAACTTTTGAAAAGCCGTTCCTGGGGCCTAAAGAAAAAACTACAGAAGAGATTCTTTCGTATATCAAGGCGATGATCATTTCAAAAAATCCCCCGGGGGATGTTTTGGATAGACTTTCTAAAAAGAACCTAGACGACATCAGTAATTACATTGATGCCAAGATGTCAGCCACTTGGTTTAACGATCCGCCTGGATCTTTGTCGAAGAGTCGAGAGATTATAACCGCCGAATTAATCTATTACTGGATGATTCATTTCAACATTCCTATCCAGTTCGAGACTTGGCATCTAAATCGGTTGTTTACGCTTATTAAGATCTGTAACATCAAACAAACTCCGCCTAAGAAGATGACCCGAGGCGAAGTGATGGCCCGAAATAGAGCTTTAAATGAACAACGACGCGCACAGCTTGGGACATCTGGATAGGAGGATTCTGCATGACAGCTCTCGTTTGGGATGAGACAGGGAAGAAGCGCTATGAGAGTGGGGTCGACCACGGAGTTCTCTATATCAACAATGTTGGCGTCGCTTGGAACGGAATCACTTCGATCGAGGACAGTAATACAGACGAGGTTTCTCCAGTTCACATTGATGGTTTCCTTATTCGAAACTTGTTTTCGATCGGAGATCTTGAAGGAACTCTTAAAGCTTATACCTATCCTGACGAGTTCCTTCCCTGTGACGGATTGCAACGATATGGTGGTATGTATATTGACGATCAACCACCTCTAGAATTCAGCCTTACTTATAGATCATATGTCGGGAACGATATTCAGGGATCAGAGGGTTCTTACAAGATTCATCTGCTCTATAATCTGACAGCCGTTGCTGACACCAAGACTTACCAAACTTTCTCGCTTACACCTGAGCCTATGGAGTTTAGCTGGACAATCTATGGTCGTCCGGAAGAGGCTCAAGGATATCGTCCGACTGCTCATTTCATCGTAGATTCTTCGCTATGGCCTGCGGACAAACTATCGGCTTTTGAGGATATTCTTTACGGATCTGCATCATCCCCACCAACGATTCCCTCTTTTGCAGATCTATTGATGATCATGGATCTGAACAACGAGATGACTATAGTTGAATACCCGAACGACGAATGGATGGCGTTCGATCTATTGAGTAAATACGTGCATCCCATGACAGATGAACTATTTGAGATCACCGCTCCAACAGTAACGATGATTGACGCCGATACCTTCGAGGTGTCCACATACAATACGACTAGCCCGTAGGAGGTATTAATGGCGACAATTAGAAGCCTTACTGCAGAGAAAATCTATTCCATTGAGGCCGCTACGGTAATAAACGCCGAGCTCCGAAATGGACATCTAGTCCTAATTACTCATGATGGTACTGAGATCGATGTTGGCAGCGTCATCGGTCCTGTTGGCCCTTCTGGTGATCATAGTACTCTGGCAAACCTAGACCAGGACACCCATACTCAATACTTGAATCGTAGCGGAATCAGGTCAATGACGGGACCTCTTGTTCTTGCTTCCGATCCTACAGTTGCCCTAGGTGCTGCTACAAAACAGTATGTTCATGGTCGTGGAGCGTCGCTTCGTGTAACTGCAAACGTTCCTAGTACAGCTACTGGGCAGACGCGTCTGGTAGCTGCAGCTGGAAGTTTCGTTTCATGGGGCGGTGTGGTTCAATCAGGAGATGCGCTTGTGTGTCCGGTTGCCGGTTGGTACAAATTCAATATCTGTGGTGGATTTGCTTCTAATACCAACGGAACGATTCGGCTTCTTTCACTTGGGACTGATACGGACCCGACTGGTGCTACTGATGCCGTTGGAGCGTCTCCAGGCCCTCTTGGAGACGTCAATATCGCAGCGCATACGGCCGAGCCGGTAGCTACAACCAGCGGATATGGCGCCCCTCTATCAGCGTTTGGCATTGGGTATGTGCCTGCGGCAGGAACTAAGGTTTGTATATGGGCTCGTCAAGATTCTGGGATAGCGCTGTCTGGAGTTGCACGTTTCAGTCTCGAGCTTATTCGAACTAGTTAGGAGGTATATAACATGCCAGATTGGCTTATCTCACTAGCCGTGTTTGCGATTCTCTTGTTGGTAGTTCTCATTGCGTTCGGTGTTCTTCCTACGTAATTCATCGGAGGCATCGTGATCTCGATCGAATCTAAAGGCTCTTTCAAGAATACCGATGCCTTCCTTTCAAGAATGAAAAATTCAGACATCATGAAGGCCTTGGCAAAATACGGACAAGAGGGTGTCTGGGCTTTGTCTAGAGCTACGCCTCAAGATACGGGTGAAACTGCGTCTGAATGGGACTATGAGGTCGTCGAGGAACACAAGAAGATATATTCGATTATCTGGACGAATAATAACGTAGTTTCTGGAGTCCCGGTCGTGATTCTCCTCCAGTACGGACATGGAACTGGTACTGGTGGTTACGTTCAGGGCCGGGACTTCATAAACCCCGCAATTCTCCCTATATTTGATCGTATTGCAGCCGATGTCTGGAAGGTGGTGACTACAGCGTGAGCAGCATTGACAATAGAATCGTCTCAATGAAGTTCGACAACGCCCAATTTGAGCGAGGTGTTAGCACCACCATCTCGAGCATGGACAAATTGAAGGCTAGTCTGAACTTCAAGGACGCTCATAAGAGTCTTGAAGGCCTTAGCTCTGCGGGCAAGACGTTCTCTATGGGCAATATGGAGGGCGCTGTCACCGGCGTATCTAAGGCGTTTATTGCACTTTCAACAATTGGCATAACCACGCTGTCTCGAATCACCGATAAAGCCATTTCAACCGGCGTACAACTTGTCAAGTCTCTGACTATTGATCCTATTTCATCAGGATTGAAGGAATACGAGACTAATCTCGGAGCAATTCAGACTATCCTATCTAATACTCAGGCTGAAGGTACCAACCTAAAGGACGTCAATAAAGCTCTGAATGAGCTTAACACCTATTCTGATCAGACCATCTATAATTTCTCTGAGATGGCACGGAATATTGGCACCTTTACCGCGGCTGGCGTAAAACTAAAGCCCTCGGTTCAAGCCATCAAGGGTATTGCAAACCTTGCCGCCATATCTGGATCTAACTCCGAGCAAGCCTCGACCGCTATGTATCAGCTTTCGCAGGCTCTTTCCACAGGTAGAGTAGCCCTTCAAGACTGGAACTCCGTCGTTAATGCTGGAATGGGCGGAAAGGTTTTCCAGGAAGCTCTTAAGCGTACTGCTCGTAATCACGGTGTCGCGGTCGACTCGATCATCGCAAAGCAGGGTAGCTTCCGAGAGAGCTTGAAGAAGGGCTGGCTTACCTCAAAGGTCTTGACCGAGACTCTGGCGCAATTCACAGGGGATCTCTCAGACAAGCAGCTCAAATCTATGGGCTATACGACAGAGCAGATCAAGGCCATCCAAAAGCAGGCCAAGCTTGCTAAGGATGCTGCAACTAAGGTCAAGACCGCTACGCAACTTATAGACACATTGAGAGAGACTGCTGGATCTGGTTGGGCTCAGACTTGGTCACTTATATTTGGAGATTTCGAAGAAGCCAAAGATCTATTCACCGGGCTTAACAATACTATCGGTGGTTGGATCTCTGCTTCAGCCGATGCTAGAAATAAAGTTCTAGGCGATTGGAAGAAGCTCGGTGGCCGAACACATCTGATTGCAGGAATCAAGAATATCTTTGTTGCACTAGGCCGAGTCCTAGGGCCGATCAAGGACGCGTTCCGAGATATATTCCCGCCAATGACCGGGAAGCGGCTCTATGATTTGACTATTAGTTTCGAGAATTTCACTAAGAAACTCAAGATCAGCGACGACACAGTAAACAACTTGAAACGAACTTTCAAGGGAATATTTGCTGTCTTCTCGATTCTAAGGTCTTTGGCTCATGGCGTGATTAAGGTTATTCTAGGGGTCTTCGATGCGCTGTCAGGACCAGGCGGGGATGCTGGCGGAGGGTTCCTCAGGGTTACTGCTAATATTGGCGATTTCCTCTCTAGCATTGACGAAATGCTAAAAAAGACTAAGATTATTGATAAGTTCTTCAGTGGAATTGGCGCTTCAATTGCGTTTGTTATCAAGCTCTTCTGGGATCTTGCAAGAGCTGTTGTTGGGGTATTTACCGGTAATCAAACAAACCTGATGTCTGGGGTCTCTGAGCAATTTAAGAATCTTGCTCCGATTATCGAGCTTATCAAGGAAAAGATTAAGACAATAACAGACACGGTGCAGCATTTCTTTAGTGCATTTAAGATTCCTCCCGATCTGTTCGGTGCCTCTACGGCTATGGATAATACTGCCAAATCTGTAGAAAATCTTGAACAGTCGGTGACAGACACAACCAGTGTCTTTACGAATCTGAAGAGAATTGCTACTCAAATTGGAGCCGCAATTAGTGGCGTGTTCTCTTGGATCGGTGCTCAGATCAGTAAACTGACTGAGGGTATGAATATGGAGGATTGGCTCGCGATTATCAACACGGGCTTCTTCATCTCATTGTTCAAGCTAATTCGCGGCATTGGTAAGCAATATGGGGCACTCATTGAGAACTATGCAACAGCAATAGAGCATCTAGGAAATGTCTTTAAGGGCTTCGGCGGAGTCATGAAGGGAATGCAACAGAATCTCAAGGCCGACGCTTTGATGAAGATCGCAATTGCGCTTCTTATTCTAGTTGGGGCTATCTGGTTGTTGTCTCTTCTTGATCCAAAGGATGTTGCCACCGGTCTTGGCGCTCTAGCGGTAATGCTCGGTATTCTGAATGTTGCGGTAAAGATGCTCGGAAAGGGGATGTCCAACAAGGGCATCGCTCGACTTGGCGCTTTGAGTGCAGTTCTGATTGTATTCGCGGCTGCAATGATTGCCATGGCTGGTGCGGTACTCGCATTCGGCAAAATGAAGCCTGAGACCTTGGCCAAGGGTTTCGCATCGATAATTGCCGTACTTGTCATAATGATTGGTGCTGTTGCAGCCTTGGAGAAGGTTGGTGGAGCAAAGAACATTGTGGTTGCAGCAGGAGGCCTCTTGGTCATGGCCATAGCTCTGACCTCTTTGGCTGGAGTAGTCTTGCTCTTCAGCAAGATCGATTTCGGAACGATAGCGTCTGGCTTGATCAAGATGGCGCTTGTGCTAGGGGTCTTGGCTACGTTCATGTGGCTAATATCTGGGCTTAAGATTGGCTCTCTGATTGGGCTAATCGGAGCGGCTATCGCGCTTGGTATCTTGACCGACGTAATTAAGAGAATGGGCGATATTCCATTTGGGACGGCAGCCAAGGGTCTTATCGTGATGGCACTTGCCTTGACTATCGTAGCGATTGCCCTAAATGCTATGGAGGCTACGCTCCCTGGTGCAGCGGCACTTCTCGTTGCGGTTCTGGCAATGAAGCTTCTCGTTCCCGTGCTCGAAGCTCTTGGTAAAATGTCTTGGGGCGCTATTCTAAAGGGTCTAGTTGCGATAGCCGCAGCTTTTGCTGTCGTTGCTATTGGCGGTTGGCTTCTGGCGCCTGTTATCCCGATTATTGCTCTATTCGCAGCATCAGTGTTACTTGTGGGCATAGCTATGTTTGCGGCAGGCGCTGGCATGCTAGCATTCGCTACAGGGCTAGGAATTCTAGCTGTCGTTGGAGCAGCTGGATTTGCTGTGTTGACATCAGCGATTATTACCTTTATCGAGCTTCTTCCGCTCATTGGCGAACAGCTTGGACTCGCGTTTGTTGCCTGGGCTAAGGTCATTGGCGACAAAGCTCCGCAATTGGTGGCGGCTCTTGGCAAGCTGATGTCTGCTCTCCTCAAGGAAATCAAGAAGCGCGCTCCAGAGTTCTATGAAACTATGATAGACCTTCTCTTGTCAATGATCAAGGCCATCACAAAGAAACTTCCAGACTTCGTCAAAGCGGTTCTTGATCTCGTCGATGCATTTGTCGAAACGTTGGGAAGCAAAGAAACTATAAAGCATCTGTATACGGCTGCTGCTGATTTGATTATCAACTTCCTAAACGGCCTAGCTGAAGCTATCGACGAAAAATCCGAAGAACTTGGACGCGCTGGAGGCAAGATTGCAGTCGCTATCGGAAAGGGAATAGTGAAGGGGATCGGAGGGTTTGCTAGCGAAGTAGCCGGTGCCGCAGCTGGTCTTGGCGATAAGGCTATCGATTCTCTTAAGGGGGTACTTGGCATCCACTCGCCCTCAAAAGAATTCGAGAAGATCGGCCGTGAAGTAGCTAGAGGACTGGCTCTTGGTATTAAGGTGAATACTATTGCTGCAACTGATGCGTCTGAGGATATGGGCCTTGCGTCTGTTACAGCAATTAAGAACGTTGTGGATAAGGCTCGCTTAGCTATGGATTCGAATATTGACACTCAGCCTGTGATCGCACCGGTTCTGGACCTTACTGAGTTCCGCAAGAAGGCATTCGAGATGTCTCAGTTCATGGATAAGACGCCCCTGGCCAACGTTACGTTCGATCAGGCCAGTGCTATTGCGGCAACTAGAACTCCGATTCCTCAAGACGTTATCGATCAGGCTGCTAAGAAGGATATCGAGTTTATTCAGAATAATTACTCGCCTAAGGCTCTGTCTCCTGCTGAGATCTATAGAAATACTAGAAACCAACTGATCTTTGCGAAGGAGTTGATTGCCGGATGAGTCGACTAGCCTCTGTTATATTGTCTAACTCAGTCCAGACTATCACCCTTCCGGTCTATGGTGGAAAACCTTCGGATCAATATATTCTCATTGGAGCTGATGGTCTTGGACCTCCTGAAGTTGACGTTACGTTTGGTCAAAGCGTCTATCGAGGCGGTATATACCAGGGTAGCGTCCCGAAGGACCGAGAAATCGTCCTTTTGGTTGGCCTGAATCCTTTATGGCTTTCTCAATCACCGAAGACACCGGCGATTCTTAGAGCGGCCTTCTATACACTAATGTCTGGATCTGATCCTGTTGTAATTACTTTGAATAATATACCAAGTGCTCCTCTAGATTACGTTCCAGATGTCCTAAAGACGTCAGGTTATATTCGTCGGATCGAGATAGCACCTTTCTCCAAAGAACCCCAAGTTCAGGTGACTATCGGGTGTCCGTCGCCGTATCTAGAGAGTACTGTAGTAACGGATGTAGCTGTTTCATCGGATCCTACCTTAGATCCAATTATCGTGAATTATGACGGGACGGCAATTTGTGGATTTGAGATGGATTTTGTTACAGATATGGCCGGATCTTCGATTCGTCTCAGGTCTCAGGTTGCGTCTGCTCCATCAGAGAATCTCGTATTTCCAGGTAATAGGGTAACTGGAGAAACTTTCCAAGTCAACACAAACTCTACCGGTAGGAAGGTCTATTGGTATAGCGCTGGCTCATCTGCGTCCGGAAATATAACAGGTATGTGCAGTCTAACCCCAGCCGGAATCTGGCCTTCTCTCCACCCAGGTCAGAATACAATCTTTATTCGAGACGGATCTGGACCAATTATAAGAGTCAAAACTACAAAGTTTAGATATACCGCGAAGTACTGGGGTATCTGATGCTTCTATCGATTCTTAACCCAGGAAGTAGTATTGCACCAAGTGCATTTCCGTATAGCGGTGGGCAACACATTAATGACTACTCCTCACTGATATGGACTGAACGGTTTCGTGACTATGGGGAGTTCCAACTAAATATTCCTTTCAGTAATGCGAGCGCTAACATCTTCTGGCCGGGTCAGCTTCTAGGCATACAAGAGTCAAGTCATGTCATGCTTGCCGAGACTCAGCAGGAAGTAGTCAACGATCAAGGGTATCGAGACGTAGTCGTTACGGGACGAAGCGCTGAATCCATTATCGAGGATCGAGTTCTCTGGGCTCCTCAAGGTAGTACACTTACACTGGCAAGGCAGTATAATGATCTTGATGCGGCACTAATTTATATTTGGCAGGCGATTCTGAACAACACGACGTCTGATGTCGGCTACACAGTTGCCAGACCATCTAATATTAGTGTTAATGGAAAGTTATCTGACGTAATGCTTACCGATAGTGTTTATAATGGAACTACTACTGGACTCCAGAAGATTCTAGTAAATCTTGGCCAGATTGGACCAACTGTAAGGAATTTCCTCTTGGCCTCTAATCTAGGTCTAAGGTGTGTGAAACCGCCCTCGAATGTGGTTGGAATATATTCTGTTACAGTAGACCCTGTAAACGGAGCTAACAAAGGGGCTATTACCAAAACACTACTCGCCGGTAACTCACTTGAAACTAGATTGCGCTTCGACGTATACAAGGGAACTGATAGGTCTGTAACTAATCCTGTGTCGGTTGCCCTTGTATATCTGTCCTCTGAAGCCGGTCATCTGGACAATGTAAACGTAGCTACGACCTATCGTGAGTTTGTGACAAATACCGTGCATGGTATTGACAGCACACATTACTACGGATCAACCACTTCGGTACCTATGACGGCAGACTTCAGAATTCGCCATCGTTATATCGACGCGTCGAGTCTAGTTTCTGGCATGGCTGTTGCGGACTATCCAGCGGTAATAGCTAAGGATCAACAGAGATACTTTCAAGAACATTGTAATAGGGCGGTATTGACTGCTGATCTGACAATTAATTCTCCATTTATATATGGTAGAGATTATTTCCTTGGAGATACAGTAATGCTTCGCTATAAAGACAGAACTCGTAGATCGTTGGTAAACGAGTATACCCGAATAGATGATGCTGAAGGAACTAGGGAGTATCCTGGTTTTATCGCTTGGGATGATATTAGAGCAGGTGTATTGAATGATTGGTAAATGGCTCTTAATCTTCTTCCCAACCTTCATTCTTTTGTATGCTTTGTATTGTATTATGTGGAACGATGATGTTGACCCTTATATTCTTCTGATTGTCGGCTTCCTGACATTTCTTGTCAATGTTTATTTTATGAGAAATGAATACTATGCCGGAATCATTGAGGTCGAGCATCTTCCTAATGGAGGAAAGCGGTATTCTCTGAATCTTGAAGCCGATCCAGAGGACCTAGATACAAAGAAGAAGGTCATATTCTACGTAGAGAGCCCGCGAGATTAACTTCGCCTATAATGGGACCTCTACGAAAGGAGTTAGATGTTCAAGAAAGAGCCCACCAAACTCGATGACGCTATGAATGATGTATATTCAGAGATGAAGGGTTTCACCGCAGATACAGATGAGTACGGCATCATGGTCGACCAGTTGATCAAGTTGCATTCGATGAGAGCTATGGATAAGACTCGTCGGATTCACCCTGATACGCTGGCCACGATCAGTGCTAATCTCGTTGGTATTGCGTTGGTCCTTCACTATGAGCGTCTTCATGTCGTAACGAGTAAGGCGCTTAACTTGGTACTGAAGCTTCGCTAGAAAAATCACCAGACCCTAGGGGATGTGTAGAAATACATGTCCTCTAGGGTTTGTCTTTTTACACAGGCTATATTTTTTTCGCGACTTTAACACAGGCTATAATGGAATACCCAATAATTAGAGAAAGGAATATTTAAGATGTCTATCATCTTCACACTGTTTAACTTCATGATTATCATGTTGATCGCGATTATCCCTGTCTACGTCATCATGAGGATCTTCGAGTTGTTCATTAGGAGAGCGAAGAAAATCACGAAGCGTCTCTGATCTCAACATAAAAGGTAGCCCACAGATCGAACATGGTCTGTGGTTTTCGCGAAAAAAACATAGGTTATAATGACCCCTAAGAAAGGAAAAGAAATGTCCATTTTCTATGACCTGATGTTCATTGGACTCGTCCTGATGACGGCGTTCAACACGACCCTCCTCCTTGTTTCTAAGCAAGAGAGCGAGCAGTCGAAGTTGTCCTCGCCCGTTTCAGGAGCTGATTTCCCGCTCGTCAAGCCAGGAACCCGGACCACATTCAACACCTTCTAGATCAAACCCCCCACAGCCCCTAACACGGGCTTAAGGTTTTTCCAAAAGGAGAACTATGATGATGAAAGATCGTGCTGTTCAAATTCGTTTTATCCGAGAGCCAGCGTTACCTCGTACTCCAACGCAACAAAAGGAAGAGCCTTCTCAGTGGAGCCCGGAGATCGTTAATGCAATGATTCAAGATCAACTTCATAGTATCATAATGACTGTAGGCACCGTCTATGTGATGAAGGTTGCAGTCGATACGCTAAGCGCATTTATTTTGAAGAAAACCAAGACGAAGGACAATCGAGTCGCGAAAAAAACATAGGTTATAATGACCCCTAAGAAAGGAAAAGAAAGTGAAGGTAATCAACGCCCTCGTGTACGCCCTCGGCGTTCTGACACTATTCTCCATCCTCTTGATCATCGCTATTGCAGCGTTTGAAACAGAGCAACTGGAAGAAGTGAGCGGAACGACGATTTCAGCAATCGAGAAGGCACAACCTCCATTGTTCCCTTAAAACCAAACAGCCCCTAACACGGGCTTACGGTTTTTCCTTTCGCGTAAAAAACATAGACTATAATGGAAAGAGATAAATTCCGAGACACTAAGGCGTAAGCGCGTTCGCTTACCCGGAGTAGAACCGTTTTAGATGGGCGGTCTACATCTCCTTCCATTTTTGTCGCGAAAAAAACATATGGTATAATGAAGAGGAATCATTCGTGATTCGGTTTAAAGCCAACTCTTCATATTTTTCTCTCCCATTATTGGAGGCACTATGAACCGAGTCGTGGCACAAGCCATTAAACTTTTGTCGGACAACGCACCAACAATTCTTACCTCCCTCGGGGTAACCGGAACTGTCGCTACTGCTGCTCTGTCTGCACGAGGGGCTTTCCGTGCGGGAGAGATCATTCGTGCCGAGAACGAAAATCGAGAGCTTACCCCGAAAGAGAAGGTCAAGCTCACTTGGAAGGAATTTATCCCTGCCGCTGGTGTTGGCGCATTGACTGTTACGTGTATCATTGGTCTTAATCGTGTAGGTATGCGTCGGGCTGCTGCATTGGCTGCCGCATATTCGCTAAGCGAGAAGGCCTTCGAGGAGTATAAGTCAAAGGTCGTTGAGCGTATCGGGGAACAGAAAGAACAGAGACTTCGTGACGACCTCGCACAAGATCAGGTCACGCGCAATCCGCTAAGTGCCAACGAGGTTATAATGACCGGCAATGGCGACGTGTTGTGCTATGACGCAATCACAGGGCGATATTTCATGAGCCAAGTCGAGTCTATCCGTAGAGCTGAGAACGATATCAACCATCAGATTTTGACTCAGAATTTTGCATCTCTATACAACTTCTATGAGTTGATAGGACTTCCAGGAACCCCATTTTCACACGAAATGGGCTGGGACGTCGACAAGCTTATGGAAGTTAAATTCTCAGCAGTAATCTCGGAAGACGGGAGGCCTTGCATATCTATCAATTACAAAGTGGACCCTCTACGACGCTTCCATACCCTTATGTAGTCCGCGAATAAAACATCTCCTATAATGAGGACCACACAACAAAGGAGATAAAATGACCGCACGCAGAGCCGTTGCAACCTACATCGTTCTTCCGATCACAGTGTATGTCGCCACGTACGGCGCAATTACACTGTTCGGAAAGGGCATCGATATGTATTACGTTCACAACAGTCGCAAGCGTCGCTAGACCTTCTGAAAGACCTCGCCTAAACCCAAAAACTACGGGTTTAGGTTTTTACGCGATAAAAACACGTCATATAATAGAACTACCCACAACAGAAAGGTAAACCATGTCCGAGCCTGAGACCGAGAAGATCAAGATCGTGCCGAACCCCGAGGTTGTCGTCGAAGAGGAAACCACCTCCAAGCCCAAGTTCCCCACCAAGCTCGTTCGTAACGTGCTGATTGGCGCCGCTGGCGCTGCAATCACCGGCTACGTCGTGTGCAAGCTGAGGAATAAGGAGGAGGATGAGGATTCTGATTCGGAAACCCCTTGGGTCGCGATGTTCGTTCCCGAGTCCACTCCGGAAGCCGCATCTGAGTAAGTTGTTCAAAAGAGAAGTCTTTGCCTACGCAAAGGCTTTCTCTTTTTTTTTGGAGGATAAAGTGAAGCACAAAGAGTTTGAAAGCATTATTTCAAATCAGGCTTCGGATTGTCTAGAGGTCTTAAAGTATAAGGGTGAAGAATATGCCTCTATAGACGATCGACTTCATAATTTCAGGGTCGGATCTGAGGTTCTTGGCGTTTCCATGCGACAGGTGCTTGCGGGTATGATGATCAAGCATACTACGTCTATCTACGACATGTGCATGGATCAGTCTCTGCAAGAATTGACCACCTGGGTCGAGAAGATAACTGATCATATCAACTACCTTCTAATCCTCAAGGCTGTCGTCATTGAGGAGGGGGATTTGCATATCTCCGAGATGAAAAAGGAGCTCGCTAGAAATGATTAAGAAGACCATTACATTCGAAGATCTTGACGGTAATAAGATTACCGAGGACTTCTATTTCAACCTCAGCAAGGCCGAGTTGCTCGAGCTCGAAACTAGTACAAAGATCGGGTTTTCAGAGACCCTTCAGAGGCTTGTCAAGGAGGAAGACAACAACAAGATCATCGAGTATTTCAAGAAGATCATTCTTCTTTCATATGGTGTTCGTTCGGACGATGGACGTCGGTTCATCAAGTCTCAGGAGCTCCGAGATTCCTTCGAGCAGACTGACGCATATTCAGAGTTGTTCATGGAGCTTGCAACCCAGGCTGATGCCGGTTCCGCTTTTATCAATGGCATTGTACCTTCGTCAATTTCGAAGGCTATCGAAGATGCAGAGAAGACCCAGGCCAAGCCTATCTCTGATATGTCTCGTGAAGAACTCCTCGAGGCATTCAAGACCCAGTCGCGACAATAACACACGCTTTAATAGATCCCTATTAGAAAAGAGGAAAGTGATGGATCTAAACACTATCAAGCTTGCCACAAAGACCGGCGTAAGTTGGTGTGTAGGCACTACTGTGATCATGCTAATCAAGCAGAACACGTATCCCGATTCGAAGTCGAAAAAAGTTCAGACTTCTGTCGGTGGCGTTGCTCTCGCCTTGATGATTCAAGAGCACGTTGGTGAGTACACCGACCGCTGGATCGATTCGGTCGCGCAAGCCTTTGAAAAGCCAGAAGACGAAAACACCCTCAATCACTAGGCTAAAGACCTAAGCCCAAACCCAGGGTTTAGGTTTTCCATCTTGCAAAAGGACTATTATGGAAGATTTCCCAAGCAACAGTCGGAAGTTCATGTCCGAGAAGCCGGTAGATCCTGAGCCTAAGAAAATCGAGAAAGTCGTACAGGGGGAAGTGGTCATTAGGAGGAAGCCGTGGACGAAGCGGTGGAAGGAATTGCTTCTAGGGGATGACATGGATTCAGTAGGACAATATCTCGTTCTCGACGTTCTACTTCCGGCTGTAAAAGACACAATCGTTGACATTGCGACTCAGGGCGTAGAACGCATATTTTATGGGGAGGTTCGATCAAATCACAGACGGGGCCCACGTCACAACTCAAGCAACTATACAAACTATACAAACTACACCAGATACCAAAGTCAAGCAGATCGCCGTCCTCAGAGGTCTAGATCTGATCTTAGCCCGAGGGCTCGAGCCACCCACGATTTCGACCAGATTATTCTACGTACGCGGGGGGAGGCTCAGGAGGTCATTGATCGCCTATTCGATCTGATTCAGAAGTATGACTCAGCGACGGTGGCGGATTTGTATGAGCTTGTCGGTATTCCAGGCGATTACACAGATGACAAGCGCGGGTGGACAGACCTTCGTGGTGCCGGTGCAACAAGACTTTCACGAGGAAGCGGATATCTTCTCGATCTTCCTCGTCCAGAACTCCTAGAAAGGTGATTTGAATGAATCCGACTATTGGAAGAATAATTCTAAAGACTGGTAAGCACTCTCCAACGATCCTATTCGTGGGGGGTGTTGTCGGCGTTGTCGCTACTACTGTCTTGGCAAGCCGCGGTACGTTGCAGTTCCAGAAGGATGTGCTCGAACTAAAGGCCGATCTTGACACGGCTAAGGAGGTCCTAGCCAGGGACTCTGAGGCTTATACTAGGGAGGACTACAACAAAGATGTAGTCACGCTTAATGCAAAGCTAGTGGTTGCTGCATCGAAGCGATATGCGCCTGCGGTGTTTGTTGGTTTCATTTCAATTGCGATGCTAACAAAGAGCCACCGTATTCTAACCAGTCGTAACGCAGCCGTGACCGCTGCATACGCCGCGCTTGAGAAGGGTTTCGATGAATACCGTCGCCGAGTGGTCCAGGAATATGGCGAGGAGATTGATCGAAGGCTCAGGTTCTCACGAGATCTTGAGCTGAAGCCTAAGCTCGATTCTGCTGGTAAGGAAATTAAGTCTAGTCGAAATCCGTACGACTACTCGGTCTATGCGAGGTTCTTCGATCAGACGTGCAAGGACTATAATTCTGAGTCTGAATACAACTTTATGTTCCTTAGGGCCAAGCAGAACTATGCGAATGATCTTCTTCGCTCACGAGGTCACGTTTTCCTAAATGAGGTCTATAGCATGCTCGGCTTCGAGCACTCAAAGGCTGGTGCTGTTGTCGGCTGGATCATTAGTTCTGAAGGAGACAACTTCATTGACTTCGGAATATTTGATCATGATAGGGAGCGGGCTCGAGCTTTTGTCAATGGTCACGAGTCGGCGATCCTTCTGGATTTCAACGTCGACGGCGTAATCTACGATAAGATCTGAGGTGATCTGATGAAAGCGCAATTGCTTTTCATCGGTGGCATATCTCTTATATTTGCTGGGGGCTTCACGGCTGGTTATGCGTTTGCTAAGCAGCGTCTTGAGAAGGAGTACGATGCGAGGCTCGAAGAAGAGGTCGGGCTAACGAAGAAGTACTACTCGAAGCTCTCAAAGAAGGACCAGTATGACGATCCGACGAAGCTCGTTAAGGGTGACGAAGAGGGTATTTCTACGAGGATGCCTGAAGAACTCCTCGAAGAGATTACTGAGACTGTCACGGTTGAGGAATTCATCCGAGATCGAACCGAGCAATTCAATTACCGAACGGAGATCCCAAAGAGAGACCCTAAAGTTGCATATGTCATCTCATATGATGAGTATATGGAGAATCCAAAGCAGTACGATCAACGCACGCTCACATACTTCTCAAAGGACGACGTTGTCGTTGAAGAGCGAGACCAACCGCTCGATGACCCATTGGGAATACTGGGACCTGTCGCGCTCGATAGTTTTGGACACGGGTCGAAAGATCCCAATATCGTATACGTCAGAAACGACCGTCTCGCAATGGACTTCGAGATCTGCTTTGATCCCGATTCGTTTGAAGAGACGGTCCTTGGGCTTAAGCACTCTGGAGAGGTACGCAAAGTCCGAAAGTTCCGGATCGATGATGACTGATGATCGCTATTTTAGAAGAACAGTACTTCGAATGGTTGTACTCCCGTATTGTAGATCCTAAGATAACAGGCCGAGATAAGACTTATTACAATCTGATAAGGCAACTTCACCAAAAGGAGTTTGTCTATATCCTACCAAACGATGACAATCGATGGTCGGACGGCAAAGCTTTGAGAGACGAGTTTCTAGTCGATTGGGAGGATTATCAGATTCCTTCTGGTTGGCTAGAGCTCGGATGCTCTATGCTTGAAATGCTGGTAGCATTATCGGATCGTTTGGAATTTCAGACTGATGAAGCAGCAGAATCGTGGTTTTGGATCATGCTTAAAAATCTCGGCATATCACAGTTCAGCGATCGGCGTTATCATGATGAAGCTCGGAAGGTCATCGACGAAGCGTTGGATCGTGTGATCTGGCGTAAATATTCATATTCTGGTGAAGGAGGCCTGTTTCCTCTAAATCGAGCAGACAGGGACCAGACGAAACTTGAGATTTGGTTCCAAATGCATACTTATCTGCTCGAGCATTTATGGTGAGGAGCTAGGCATGGACTTCTGTAAGATTGAAACGAAAGAAGGTAAGCATGGAATAGAGATCTACCCTGACTTCGTAGTCGGTAGATCCAACGACCTCATGATTCGCGGAAAATCCTTCTATGCGGTATGGGACGAGAGAGCTGGGCTCTGGTCTCGGGATGAATACGATATTCAGAGGATCGTGGACGATGCCCTCCAGCAATATGTTGATACACACCATGACGAGATCGGGCCCAAATTTCATGTAAAGAGACTCAAGTCTTTCAACAGCAACATTTGGGTCCAATTTCGAAAGTTCATGTATTCTATCGATAACAACGGGCATTCTCTAGATGACGTTGTAACGTTTCGCAATACCGAGGTTACCAAAAAAGACTATGTCAGTAAGCGGCTTCCCTATGATTTAACTCCTGGCGACTGCAGCGCTTGGGACGAACTCGTAGGGACGCTATATTCTGAGGAAGAACGAGCCAAGATTGAGTGGGCCATAGGGGCTGTGATTGCTGGGGACTCTAAGTCTATCCAGAAATTCCTAGTGTTCTATGGCCCACCAGCCTCAGGTAAGTCCACTATCCTTAACATCATAGCCGAGCTCTTTCAAGGTTATACCACAGTATTCGAGGCGAGAGCCCTCGGTAGTAGCAATGGAACTTTTGCAACAGAGGTGTTTCGTGATAATCCTCTTGTGGCGATTCAGCACGATGGCGATCTGTCTCGTTTAGAGGACAACACAAAACTGAATTCAATTATCTCCCACGAGGAATTGGTGATCAACGAGAAGTACAAATCAACATATTCCTCTAGGATTAATGCCTTTCTGTTCATGGGAACTAACCAGCCAGTAAAGATTTCTGATTCTAGATCAGGCATTATTCGAAGGCTTATTGATGTTAACCCATCTGGTGAGCATATTCCAGTCAACCATTACCATGCGTTAATGGATCGGATTCACTTCGAGTTAGGTGCAATCGCGCATCATTGCCTAAAAGTGTATCAGAGCATGGGGAAGAACTATTACAATGGATACAAGCCAATCTCCATGATGTTCAAGACCGATGTCTTCTTCAATTTCATCGAAGCCTATTATGATATATTCAAGAGTCAGGACAGCACAACCCTGAAGCAAGCTTATGCTTTGTATAAAGAATACTGCCATGAGACTGGAATTGATCGTCTCCTTCCGCAGTATCAATTCCGAGAAGAGCTAAAGAACTATTTTACTAATTTCGCTGAAAGAGCCACGGTGGATGGTCTATCAGTTCGAAGCTATTATTCAAATTTCAATGCGGCAATATTCAAGACCGAGTCTAAGCAGGATAAAACTTTCTCTCTTGTGATGGAAGAGACGACGTCGCTCTTCGATCGCATATTCGAGGATGCACCTGCTCAGTACGCAACTGAAGATGGAACCCCAACTAAGCGCTGGGACTCAGTAAAGACAAAACTATCGGAAATCGATACGTCAAAACTCCACTATGTAAAAGTTCCGGAAACGCATATCGTAATTGACTTCGATCTTAAGGATGAAGATGGACGAAAGAGTCTGGAAAGAAACCTCCAGACAGCCAGCGGATTGCCAGCCACCTATGGTGAGTATAGTCAGTCCGGAAGGGGGGTTCATCTACATTACAGTTACACAGGAGACGTACACAGTTTGGCTCGAACATTTAGTGAGGGGATTGAAGTCAAAGTATTCAGCGGAGGTAGTTCTCTTCGTCGTAAATTCACGCGAGGTAACAACGTACCAATTGCTACCTTGAATGGTGGTCTCCCTATTAAGGAGCAGAAATTGATTGATGTCAACAGGATTGGCAGTGAGAAGGGGCTCCGGGAGCTTATCGAGAGAAACTTGAAGAAAGAGATTCATCCCGGCACAAAGCCGAGTATTGATTTCATTCACAAGATTCTTGAGGATGCTTATGCCTCTAATCTTATATATGACGTCACTGATCTTAGGCCAAGGATCATCGCGTTTGCCAATAACAGTTCGAATCAGGCCCTTACCTCTCTTAAGATCGTTAAGAATATGAAGTTCAAGTCAGCCGAAGGTTCTCAAGACATTGAGCCGATCGATCGAGACAATAATACGCTAGTCTTCTTCGACGTTGAGGTATATCCAAACCTCTTTATTGTCTGCTGGAAATATGAAGGGTCTGACGATGTCGTTAGAATGATCAACCCTTCACCACAGGATGTTGAGGGATTGTTCCGGTTTAATCTGATCGGTTTCAATAACCGGAGATATGACAACCATATTCTGTATGCCAGATATTTAGGCTATGACAACGAGCAGCTGTATAAGCTTAGTCAGAAGATTATTTCTGGGAACGTTGGCGCTATGTTCGGCGAGGCGTACAACGTCTCATATGCTGACGTCTATGATTTCTCGTCAAAGAAGCAGAGTCTTAAGAAGTTTCAGATCGAGATTGAAGGACTTATTCATCACGAGCTCCCGCTTCCTTGGGATAAGCCAGTTCCAGAAGATCAATGGTCCTCGGTAGAGACATATTGTGCGAATGATGTATTGACAACCGAGGCAGTCTTCAAAGACCGGTACCAGGATTTCATAGCAAGGCAAATTCTTGCGGATCTCAGCGGTCTGTTTGTTAATGATACTACCCAGAAACACACAGCCAAGATCATTTTCGGTAATGATCGTACTCCTCAGAAGCAATTTATCTATACCGATTTGAGTAAGGAGTTCCCCGGCTATGTATTTGAGTCTGGCGTTAGTGTTTATCGCGGCGAGTCTCCTGGTGAAGGGGGTTATGTCTACGCGGAGCCGGGTATATACACGAATGTGGCCCTACTCGACGTGGCGTCTATGCATCCGACGAGTATCCGTGAACTCAATCTCTTCGGAGACGCTTACACAGCTCGATTTGCGGCCATCACAGACGCGCGTTTGGCAATTAAGCGCAAGGACTACGCATTTGCACGACGCGCGCTTGGAGGTAAACTCGCCAAGTATCTGGAAGGCGTCGAGAACGATGATCATGGCGCTAAGGACCTTGCATTCGCTCTAAAGATCGTAATCAACATAGTATATGGCCTAACTAGTGCCAAGTTCGACAACGCATTTCGTGATATTCGTAATGTCGACAATATCGTGGCAAAGCGTGGAGCCCTATTCATGATCGATCTTAAGAACTACGTCCAGAACCTAGGTTATACTGTAGCGCACATCAAGACGGATTCGATTAAAATCCCAGATGCAAGCCCTGAAATAATCGATCTCGTCAAGGTATTCGGGGAGAAGTATGGGTATACATTCGAGCACGAAATCACGTACGACTCCTTGTGCCTCGTCAACGACGCCGTATACGTCGCTAGAAAGGACGCTGATTGGACGGCCGTAGGTGCCCAATTCCAGCACCCTTACGTCTTCAAGACTCTATTTACGCATGAAGATCTCGTCTTTGAGGACTTCGTCGAGACTAAGCAGGTGAATCAAGGAGCGATCTATATTGATTTCAATTATGATCGACCGATGATAATCCCAGACACTCTACGATTTGTTGGTAGAATAGGTCAGTTCGTCCCTGTTCCTCCACAGAATTCTGCCGGTGTATTGTATAGGGTGAAGGATAATAAGGCTTATGCCATAACAGGAACTAAAGGTTATTATTGGATGGAAGCCGAAATGGCCAAATTCCTAAAGGTCGAGCCTGATATGAGCTACTTCGACAAACTGGCTAAGGAGGCATTAAAAGCGATCACAGACTTCGGCGTCTTCGACTCGTTTATGTTTTACATACATACTGGAGAATGACTGCTATGGCTGACTTGTATCGAAAAAGGCCCGTGGTAATCGAGGCCATGAGATTCATTGGAACAGCTGACGAATTGATCCAGGTCTACGATTGGATCGCTAACAGTATTGGTGAGTATAACCGACTCCGACCTAAAAAAACCCCGCGGGGAGGAGTTTCAGTAGACCCTTATAGTGGAGACCTATATATTAAAACACTTGAGGGCGAGATGAGATGCAAATATGGGGATTGGGTTATTAAAGGCGTTAAGGATGAGTTCTATCCTTGTGCTAATGACATCTTCATTCATATATATGAGCCCGTCAATAAGAAAGATGACGAACTTCCTCGAATGATGGATGAGATTCGAACGATTGATAAACCAAAGACCCCATACGAAGCGATGGTCGACGCTATCGAGCAAATCGAGATTCGGAAGCGTAGGAGCGAGTGATGGACGAGAAATATTATCTATCGATCAGCTTTGATTCGATTACGGTAGAAGAGGCCGAGTCAATCATTAAAGACATAATCGATCGACGAGGAACTCTATTAGGGATGTCTGTAACCTATCAGGAGGCGATCTAGTGGAGTCCAGTCGACCGAATGTTATTCGTGATCGAGAACTGCACGAGATGAATAGACATCTTAAGAAGATCTCTGAAAACATAGAGGTTACGAATAGTCTTTCGAAAGATTTGCTCCGCACCTATAATAGGTGGGTAGATCTGATGGAAAGCGCTATTGAGAAGGTGGAGCAAAATGCCGAGAAATGAAACAGTATTGCTGGAGAACGTTCGCATTGTCCAGCGGAATTTCGCAGGAAAGGAGGGTCCGTACAACAACGAGGGCGAACGGAACTTCCTAGTATTGCTTGACGATGAGATTGCCGATCAGATGCTAGAGGACGGCTGGCTTATCAAGAGGTTCAAAGTTGAGGACGAGAACGGAGATCGTCAGGCATTCTTGCAGGTTAAGGTGTTCTATGGGCTTTATCCACCCCGAATCAATATGATCACTGCCCGAGGGCGCACGCCGATCCATGAGGATGAGATTGAGCTTCTGGACTGGGTTGACATCCGTTCAGTTGATGTTGTGCTTCGCCCAAATAACTGGTCTATTAATGGGAAGACTGGTAAGAAGGCCTACCTAAAGACCATGTACATCACTATTGAGGAGGACCCCCTCGATAGTAAGTACGCCGATCGCGACGAGCTACCAACTCGTGGAGGCAGAGTCGATTGACCGATACAATATGGACTACTTGCCCTCGTTGCACGTTAGCATTCCCTGTTCATGCGAAAGAAGGTAAGGATATTATGATTACCACCTCTACTTTTGTCAGGAAGCCCCTTCTCGTTGAAGGCATTCAGGTAAATTCCGAGAATATGGAGCAGGTTGCTGTGTGGTGTGGAGGAACTATACAGTATACCCAGTCCAAGCGCAACTTTATCAAGTTGCAAACAAAGGCCACGCCTCAGGCTCGCCAAAACATGGCGTTCGTAGGCGACTGGGTCTTGAAGTCTGACATGGGTTTCAAGATCTATAGCAAGAGGGCCTTCGATAGGACGTTTGATTCATACTGATAGGAGATGGTAATATGAACTCGGCAGTGCAGCTCAAGGATTACTTCTCAACTCCAGATCGTCCGGTCTCCGCCAAAGAGATGACCGAGTTCTGGAAGTCCTTGTCCGACGAGGAGCGCGAGTACTACAAGACCGCAGACCTCTCGTAAAATGCGAGGGGGCCAGGGGAGCTGGAGGATGGACGGCGAGCAGTCCTAGCTCTTAAACGACAATTGCTGTGCCCTGGTTCTTGCAGAACGGAGAGTTTGATGGCGAGCGAACACGATATACTTTGTCCAACCAAAGAAGAGGCTCTTCCTTGTGATATGTGTGCCTTTATCAAGGAGATCCGAGATTATCAAGATCTGTCTTGGAAAAAGCGACTGATTAGAGTCTCTCAGATCTTAATGGACGCTAATGTCCTAGCATACAAGGTTTTATATGAGAGTCAGGAACTATAATGGAAATCAACCCAAAACCATGCGTCAAGCTTGGCGCGTATTTAGTCTCGTATAGTCTAGATCGAGGGTTTCTGACATTCTATAGACCAACAGCAAGCCTTACAATGCTTGCCCCACCAGAGTTTCGTGCCGTCATACTTTCTCAAAACAGTATTGATGATGCAAATCTAGTACTAAAGACCTCGATGTTTGTAGAGCATATCATCATGGTGCTCGACTCGAACATCCTATTCGCGAGCAGAGACTGAGTAATGGAGCGTGTTACGCAATCCGCGCGAATAACACACATTATAATGAGACCACAGAGAGAGGAAGCTATGACTGGTACTCATTCCGACATGCTCCAGATCATCTACGATCGAGTGCTCCCAGAGATGGAAGCCTACCAAATCCCAGACACGACCGAGAATCGAATTGCCTTCATGGAAGGTTTGCGAGATTCTTGGATCGAGGATGGAGATCAGGAGGCGCGTCCCTGGATTCACGCACTCAATCTCGAGATAATTAGGCTGTGTGTCAAGAAGATCACTGAATCATTCACACTTGACTGAATCTCTAAAACTAAGGCCCCTTAAACAAGGGCTTTAGGTCTTTCGCGATGAAAACATCCCATATAATGGAATCCCCCAACAAGAAAGGACCATGATGGCCCACTTTGTCATCGAGATCGATACCCCCAACGTGTTCGAGATCGTCAAGAAGTTGGACCCGAGCTACGCTGAGTTGGAGTATGAGGACGCGCACGAGACGTTCTTCATTCTCGACTGGCCAACTTTCGGAGTCCACACCATTGTTCGACCCGAGCAGCTTCGCGAGTTCACCCTCGAGAGCACCGTACCCATCAAGACCTGGCGCTTGAAGAAGGATTGACCGACTGAATAGGGTCCCTAACACGGGCTCTATTCTTTTCCTAAGTTTTTGTAGAAAGGGCGTCATGCCTTACAGATACAAGTTGGCTCGCTACATAGCTGAGGGAGATCGCTTGCTTATCTGCAGCATCTGGTACGAGGTGAAGACTGCAGTAGATCGTTATGTGCGTAGCGAACTCGCTTATCGACATCTGGTCCTTGAGGTGGAAGGGGCTGTGCAAAATGAGAATACGATGCTTGTGATGGTCTATCCAGTGAATGCTTTGGTAAAAATCAAAGGCGCGAAAAAAACATAGGGTGTAATGAAGTAAACCCACCACAGAATGGAAAATGATGATCGACAATACGTTCATTCTTCCAGCCGATCGACTGCGAGACAACGACGTCATCGTGTTGGACGGCCGCAAAGCAGTTGTTACATCCGCGTATGTTTACGCGGGAAAGCAGAAACTCAAGGTCGTCTTCAGTGTTGATACCGGTGTCGAGCTCCTCGATTTGGACTTTAACCAAATGGTCGAAGTCGTTATCACATAAGTAGTACTTGCTTCAAAAGACTAGGGCCCATAACAAGGGCTTTAGTTTTTGTGGGAGGATAGATGGATTTATATCAGCACCAAGAAGATGCCGTTGAGAAGATGCATAATGGTTGCATTCTTTGGGGTGGCGTCGGTAGTGGCAAAACAAGGACCGCATTGGCCTATTACAAGGCCTCAGAGTTCCCTAGGAGACTTGTTGTAATTACAACCGCTAAGAAACGTGACTCTCTGGATTGGGAGGCTGAGGGGGCCCTTGTAGGGCTTTCTAGAGCCGATGGTACAATAACTGTTGATTCTTGGAATAATATCAGTAAGTACGAAGATATCACTGGTTCCTTTTTTGTATTTGATGAACAACGTCTTGTTGGTTCTGGTACTTGGGTGCGTACTTTTCTACGTATTGCAAGACAAAACCGATGGGTGTTACTTAGTGCTACTCCAGGTGATACTTGGATGGATTACATCCCAGTATTTATCGCAAACGGTTTCTACAAGAACAGAACCGAATTCCAACGCGAACACGTCGTCTATAGTTATTTTGGAAGATATCCTAAGATTGAAAGATTCGTAGGAGTGCAACGTTTGACAAGACTCCGAGAAGAGATCTTGGTTCAGATGCCATATGATTCGCACACGATTCGCGATAGCCAAATTATTTATACAACACACGATAAGGACATGTTTGATAAGGTTTTGAAAAAGAGATGGAATGTTTATGAGGATAGGCCTTGTAGGGATGCTGGCGAGATGTTCTATCTTATGCGTAAGGTTGTGAATTCTGATCCGTCTCGTCTAGAAGCCGTTCGTAACTTAATGGAGATTCACCCCAGGTTGATCATCTTCTACAATTTTGATTATGAATTAGAGATCTTGAGGCGTCTTGGAGACTATGCTGTTTTAGGAGAATGGAATGGACATCGTCACGACGCTCTTCCTCAGGGTGACCGTTGGATCTATCTTGTGCAATATACGGCTGGGTCGGAAGGTTGGAACTGCACGTCAACAGACAGCATGATCTTTTATAGTTTAACTTACTCATATAAATCATTTCATCAAGCGCACGGGCGTATCGATAGACTTAATACGGAGTATGTGAACCTTCATTATTACATACTTTTGTCTAACTCATATATAGACAAAGCAGTGATAGGAGCTTTAAATCGGAAGAAAAATTTCAACGAAAAGTCTCAAAACTGTTATCCTAAGTTTTGAGTATGGTAAAATATTTTTGAAATGTTATCCTAAGTTTGCCGATGTTATCCTAAGTTGACAAAAATCTGTCAAATATTTGGCAGCGTGACATCTCAAAAAGGGCCTCTGACGTGCTCATATGCCAAATGTCATTTTTTTTACTCTATAAAGTCTATAGAAAAAAACTTAGGGTAACATGCGTTTTCTATAAAACTCTTTTACCTGCCACAAAAATGGCATCGTGACAGGGGATAGGAATCATGCAAAATAGTTGGGTTCGGATAGCTGACGGTTACTCTATAAGTAGTCGTGGTCAGATCAGACACGATCTTACAGAACGACCTTTGAAACGATCTTACTCAAAACTAGGAGAACCGTATGTAAGCTTTCGAATCGATGGACATTTGATTCGCAGACAAGTTATAAGTTACATGGCTGAGTTTTGGATGGAGCCCCATCCTAACGAACTATTCGATACTCCAATGCACCTAGATGGCGATCGTCATAATTGTCACGTATCGAATCTAATATTTCGGCCACGTTGGTTTGTTATAGCTTTTAATAAGGAGGTCCAGGAAGATCGATGGCCTTCCTGGGAAAAGCGTTTCAGAATACGTGAAACTGGAGAAGTGTTTCAGAATCCATACGAATGTTCGAAGTGCTACGGGTTCTTACAGAACGATATATACAACGCGCTTTTCTATCCTAATAGTCATCACATATTTCCAGGAGCTTTTACAGCTGAATTCATTGATTGATGTTATCCTAAGTATATGCAAAAACATGGGGTATAATGGAAAGAAGAGTCTTCATTTTGGAGGATTGATGAGAGAATCGGTTTACCAAGCTCAGATCATCAAAGAACTGAAGTTTAGGTTTCCAGGCTGTCTCGTTCTTAAGAATGATTCTTCATACATTCAAGGCATCCCAGATCTTATAATTCTTTATAATGATCGTTGGGCTGCGCTTGAAGTAAAAACATCGTCCATAGCCCCTGTTCGCCCGAATCAAGAGTACTATATTAACATGATGAACAACATGTCTTTTGCTGAGTTCATCGATCCGGAAAATGAACAGGACGTCCTAGATGCTCTTCAACACACACTCTCGCCTAATAGGTCAACACGCTATTCTGAGCGCGAGCAAGTATCATTGGACCAACTACGATGAAGATAAGCTCGATCGGATGTATATCTCTTGGCTTGCCGCTAGGCGTGGGACGGAGCTTCACGCCTTTGCTCACGAAGCAATTCGGCTAGGCATAAAGTTACCTCGCGGTGGTAAGAGTTTGAATGCCTATGTCAATGATGCCATAGGATATCGAATGTCTTCAGAACAGATCCTGTACTACTCAGACAACTGTTTCGGAACCGCAGACACAATTTCATTCAGGAAGAACTGTTTAAGAATACATGACTTAAAGACTGGGGTAACCCCTACGTCTGAGCGTCAGCTCGAGGTTTATGCTGGACTCTTTTGTTTAGAGTATCGTTTCAATCCTTTCGACATCGAGATTGAGCTTCGGATCTATCAGAGTGACGAAGTTCGTGTATATGTAGGAGATCCTGATATAATCCATCATATTATGGATCGCATTGTTGTTTTCGATAAGAGGATTGAGGCCTTAAAGCAAGAATCAGCTCTTTAAGGAGGTGCCGCCATGTTGATCGATGAAGATGTCTATTTGTCTCATTACGGTACTCCTCGACACTCTGGTCGGTATCCATGGGGTTCAGGTGATCCTGATGGACAACGCAATCGTGACTTTCTTGCGTCAGTTGATGAGCTTCGGAAGAAGGGTCTTTCTCAGGTCGAGATTGCTAGAGGAATGGGTCTCACTACGACCCAACTTCGTAATCAGACGTCGATCGCTCGTAACGAAGAGCGTCAACGCAACATCAACGAAGCACAGAGACTAAGGGACAAAGGTCTCTCACCTACAGCTATTGGTAAGCAAATGGGGGCCAACGAATCGACGGTTCGTTCATGGCTAGAACCAGGAGCAACTGACAAAGCAACAAAGATCGATACGACAGCATCTGTGTTACGAGATAATGTAAAAGAAAAGAAGTATATTGACGTTGGTCGTGGGGTTGAGGCTCACATGGGAGTTACGAGAACAAACCTCAACACTTCCATTTCTAAGTTGAAGGACGAGGGCTACAAAGTCCACTACATTAAGATTGAACAGCTGGGAACCGGAAAAGAAACGACTCTTAAAGTCCTTACCGGACCAGACGTCAATACTAGTGAAGTGTCTAAGAATAGAGCACAAATTCGGCTCGTTAATGAGTTCTCGACAGATGGTGGTCGTACTTTTACTCCATTCCATCCACCACTTTCTCTTGATTCTAAGCGTGTTGGGATCAATTATAAAGAAACTGGTGGGGCGGCTGCTGATGGTGTTATCTATGTTCGCCCTGGTGTTACTGATGTTTCCCTTGGTAAGGCCCGTTATGCACAGGTAAGAATTGCTGTGGATGGCACACACTTTATCAAGGGCATGGCGATGTATAAACCAGATCTTCCTGCTGGTATCGATGTAATGTTCAACACAAATAAGAGCAACACAGGAAACAAGTTAGATGCTCTTAAGAAGCTCGAAGACGATCCTGATATGCCGTTTGGTTCTCAGATCTCTCGTCAGATTTTTGCTAAGGATAAGAACGGCGATGACGTTTTAACTTCTGCAATGAATATCGTTAATGAAGAAGGTAAATGGGAGACTTGGTCTAAGACTCTCTCTTCTCAGTTCTTGTCTAAGCAAAGTCCTAAGCTTGCTGCATCTCAGCTAGCAGCGACATATGATCGCAAGCTTAAAGAGTTTGATGAAATTATGTCGCTCACTAACCCGACGGTTAAGAAAAAGCTGTTGGACGGCTTTGCTGATGAAGCGGACTCCTCTTCGGTTCACCTCAAAGCAGCGGCGTTGCCACGTCAGAGTACTCATGTTATATTGCCTATCAATTCGTTGAAGGTAACAGAAGTTTATGCTCCCACGTTCAACGATGGAGAACGAGTTGTATTAGTTCGACACCCCCATGGTGGAATCTTCGAGATTCCTGAACTAACTGTCAATAATAGAAATCCCGAAGCGATTTCTCTTCTTGGTAGGGCTAGTGATGCTATTGGAATTCATTCTAAAGTTGCAGAACAGCTTTCGGGTGCAGATTTCGATGGTGATACAGTTCTGGTGATTCCGAATAATCGAGGATCTATCAAAACTGCACCAGCTCTTAAGGATCTTCAGAATTTTGATCCTAAAGCTTCTTATCCTTCATATTCAGGAATGAAAAAAATTACCCCCGCCAATAAACAAAAGCAGATGGGGTTGATTTCTAATCTAATTACGGATATGACGATTAAGGGTGCTTCCCAGGAAGAGCTTGTTCGAGCTGTACGTCATTCGATGGTCGTGATTGATGCCGAAAAACATACGCTCGATTATAAGAAATCCTCCCTTGATAATAATATTAAACAGCTTAGAGAGAAGTATCAGAAAGAGCCAGGAACCAAAGCAGGCGGCGCTTCAACCCTAATATCTAGGGCTAAATCTGAAGTTAGGATAGATCTTAGGAAACCACGCCGTGCTCAAGAAGGCGGCCCTATAGATCCACTTACCGGTAAGAAGATGTTTAGGGATGTTCCAGAGTCTTATATAAACAAAGAGGGTAAGCTAGTAATCAAGAAAGAGAAGACTACTAAGCTTGCTATAGCAGAGGACGCGTTTTCTTTGGTGTCAAAGCCAGGGACGCAAATGGAGACCGTCTATGCTACTCATTCTAATAGACTGAAGGCTCTTGCTAACGAATCTAGAAAAGCATCCTTGGGAATCAAGAACATACCTTATTCTCCTTCGGCAAAGAAGACCTATTCAGAAGAGGTTGCTTCTCTAAACGCCAAACTTTCCCTAGCCAAGAAGAATCAGCCTTTAGAGAGGCAAGCCCAGCTTCTAGCAAACTCCGCCGTCTCTGCAAAACGCCAGGCTAATCCAAACCTAGATGCAAGTGACATTAAGAAGCTGAAGTCCCAAGAGCTTGCCACTGCTAGGCATAGAACAGGCGCCGATAAGCAGGACATTCAGTTTACCCCGTCAGAGTGGGACGCTATCCAGGCAGGCGCTATCTCACCTAGTAAGTTGAAAGACATGTTAGATAACGCTAATCTAGACAACGTCAAGCAGTTAGCTATGCCAAGACAACAGATTCTAATGTCACCTGCAGCTAATCAAAGGGCCATAACAATGCTTGCTTCTGGTTACACTCAAGCAGAAGTGGCCGAGGCGTTAGGCGTTAGTGTCACTACGCTTAAGACTAGTCTAAATGGTGGTGGATGATGTCATACATGTTGACAACAGTTGACAACCCATACAGTCCACTAACACAGTTTGATGATTGGCTTGCGTTTGACACCCATGCTGGCTATCATTCACTTGCTCTTCTTGGTCGAATTGGTTTCTTTTCAGATGATCTGTCCGACCCTGACCAGGAGCTTGCTATCGAACAAGCAATTGATGAGATAGTAAAAGAAAACGTATCTGGGATGCATAAGAAGATAAAGATTGATTGATGATAGTACTAAATATTGGCGTAGGGGGGAGGGGTCTCGCGAAATTGACCCCCCTCCTCGATCGCCCGCCTCCTAAAAATTCCCCCGGGGGGACAAAA
>WSSedL2TaDRAFT_1000010_pt1 | contig 30641 bp, 31 predicted proteins | sample WetSurSiteL2Tule_FD_9463 | JGI IMG/M metagenome (IMG submission 9463)
GGCTAAAGGCTCGCGGTTTTTGTCTAGTCACGAGGATTTTACTAGGGGGGTCCGTATAGGGGAATCGATGGATGAATCACTCAAAATCACATATCGGCCGGTGGCCGAGTTGGTGCCGTATGCGCGCAATTCCCGGACGCATTCGGACGAACAACTGCGGAAACTGAAGGACTCCATCCGCGAGTTCGGGTTCACCAATCCGATTCTGATCGACGGATCGTCGGGCATCATTGCCGGGCATGGGCGATTTGCGGCTGCTAAGGCGCTGGGGATCGAGACAGTCCCGACCATCGAACTCTCGCATTTATCAGACGCGCAGAAACGCGCTTATGTCATCGCCGATAACCGGCTGGCCGAGGATGCGGGGTGGGATGAGGATCTGCTGAAGCTCGAACTCGGCGAACTTGCCGCGCTGAACTTCGACGTATCGCTGACGGGGTTTCAGGGCGATGAGATCTCCGCGCTCATGCACGGAATCAAGCGGGCCGGGCTCACCGACGAAAACGATGCGCCTCCGGCGCCGGCAGTTGCCTGTTCGTTGCCTGGGGATGTCTGGATACTCGGCACGCACCGGGTGATCTGCGGCGACTGCACGAATCCGGAGACGGTTGCGCGCCTGTTTGCCGGGGCAAAGCCGGCGCTCATGGTCACCGATCCTCCGTATGGGGTGAATTACGACGCGTCCTGGCGCGCGAAAGTCGACGGAGTTGAGGGCGCAGACTTCGCGACAGGGAAGGTTTTAAACGATGATCGGGCGGATTGGCGGGAGACCTGGGCGCTGTTTCCGGGCTCCACGGCTTATGTTTGGCATGCCGGTACCCAGGCACACGTGGTCGCAGATTCCCTAACGGCCTGTGGATTTCGCATTCGAGCCCAGATTGTCTGGGTGAAAACGCGACATGCGCTATCTCGCGGGCATTATCACCACCAACATGATCCGTGCTTTGCCGCTGACAAGGCGCCAGAGCCCGAATCCGCCGAAACCGACGCTGATATGCCGGTCACGCACGATCTCGCGATGTACGCGGTACAGGAGGGCCAGACGGCGGGCTGGGTCGGGGGGCGTAAGCAGTCGACAGTCTGGTTTATCGAGCACATCAAAAGCGACACCGGGCACTCGACGCAGAAACCGGTCGAAGCGATGCGAAAACCGATGGAAAACAACAGCCAAATCGGCGCCATCGTCTACGATCCGTTCCTGGGGTCCGGGACGTCCATCATCGCCGCGGAAACCATCGGCCGGTCGTGCTATGGCTCCGAGTTGAATCCTCCCTACGTCGATATCGTTGTGACGCGCTGGCAAAACTTCACTGGCCACCAGGCCATCCTCGAGGGCGACCAGCGCACCTTTGAGGACATCAAGCGCGAGCGGCTCGGCGATGGCGGATAATCCGAGCGGCTACATCCCGCACGACACCGCGGCCAAGCTATTAGGCTTGTCGCCGGCCGAACTCACGCGCCTGGCGGAATCCGGCGCGATCTCACGGGTGTCCCGGAACGAGTACCAGCTGGTCGCGGTCGTGCGGGACTACATCGCGTACATCAAAAACGAGGAGATCCAGAAAAATCTGGCGCCGAAGACGAAGGACTTGGCGGTGCATCTCGACCTGGCCGAGCGCAACGTGCGTGATCTCATCGCCGATCTCGGGTTCGATCCGGCCAATGTCACGCGGGACAGTCTCAGGGTGGCCTATATCCGGCGCCTGCGGGAGCAGGCCTCCGGCCGGTATACCGGTTCGGATATCAATCTGGCCGGCGAGCGCGCTGGCCTGGCGCGGGAGCAGAAATATCTGGCGCGGCTGAAAAAACAGAAGGCGCTGGGCGAATATGCGCCGATTTCAAATCTCACGCTCGCGCTCTCACGGGTCTGCTCGCAGGTCGCATCGAAGTTCGATTCCATCCCGGTCGAACTCAAACGGCAGTTTCCTGCGTTGACGGCCGACCAGCTGAATCTGATCCGGCAGTTTTTGACGGACTCGCGCAATCTGTTGGTGGTGGTGGGGGCTGAGGCCATCGAGCGGGCGGCTGACGAGGTGGTCGCTCACGTGGATGATTATGTCGATGTCGACGCCACGAATTAACAATCCTAAATCCGAGGTAGCGGAGAAGATCCGCGAGGCAGTCCTGCTCGGACTCGAGCCGCTGCGGGTGGATGCGCCGGTCGCGCTGTCGTCCTGGGCGGAAATGCATTTCTATCTGTCCGCCGAGTCCAGCTACGTCGAGTCCCGGTGGAAGGCATACCCGTTCCAGATCGCGATCCTCGACTGCATGGGCCACGACGATATCGTCGAAGTCGATTTTATGAAAGCGGCGCGGGTTGGTTTCACTAAATGCCTGTTAGCAGCAATTGGCTACTTCGCCGAGCATAAAAAACGGAACCAGGCGCTCTGGCAGCCATCGGACGGGGACCGGGACGAGTTCACCAAGGTGGAACTCGAGCCGATGCTGCGCGATGTGCCGGTCATGGAACGCATTTTCCCGTCGTGCCTGCGCCGGCATAAGGACAACACGCTCAAATCCAAGAAATTTTTGACCGGTATGCTGCATCTCCGCGGCGGTACCGCGGCGAAGTCTTACCGACGCATCTCCGTCGACGTCGTTTACCTGGACGAACTCGACGCGTTCGACCAGGACATCGAGGGCGAGGGCGATCCCTTCAGTCTGGCAAAAAAACGGCTGGAAGGCGCCATCTTTCCAAAAATCATTGCCGGTACCACGCCTAAAACCAAGAATCTGTCCCATATCGAGACGCGCACGCAGCAGGCCGCGGAGGTGTTCGCGTTTCACATCCCGTGTCCGCATTGCGGCCATGAACATCCGCTCGTCTGGGGCGGAAAACGCGACAAAAAGGAGGCTTATGGGTTCATCTGGCGCGATTCCGATCCAGATACCGTCGGTCACCTATGCCCTAAATGCGGAGTGATTTACTCACAGCAGGAGTATTTGTCGGTCTACCACCGCGGTCGCTGGATCAACGCAGCCACCGGCATCTGGATTGATCGCGATCTGTGGGTGGATCCAGCGACAAGTTTGGAGATCAATCGGGGGCCAGTGTTCCGTTATATGGACGACGAGGTGGCTCCGGTGCCGTTTCACGTCGCGTTTTTGATCTGGACCGGGTACTCGCCGCAGGCGACCTGGCCAAACATCGTCAGGGAGTATCTCAGTGCCGTCCTGAAGGCGGCGACCGGCGACGCGACGCTGCTCAAGACCTTCACCAACACCACGCTCGGGGAGCCGTATGAGGAGGATGTCGAAAAGGGCGATGCCCAGGAATTGATCCGGCGGGCTGAGCCGTATCCGCTCCGGGTGGTCCCGCGGGACGCACTGGTGTTGGTCGCTTTCGTCGACGTGCAGGCGGATCGATTCGAGATGGTGGTCTGGGGGTTCGGACGGGGCGAGGAGTCCTGGGTGGTCGACTATCGGGTGATCGATGACGTGAATCCGTTTGTGGAGTCCGACTGGGAGGAGCGGCTCGATCCCCATCTCCAGCAGCGCTACCGGCATGCGCGGGGCGGCAGCCTGGGCATCGAGATCGTCGGTGTCGATACCGGCTACGCGACGCACCAAGCGTACCGGTTCTGCCGAACGCGCGAACGGCGAAAAGTCTACGCGACGAAAGGCGAGACCGCGGACAATCGGCCTATCAAAAGCCGGCGCACGCTCGTCGACGTCCGGCAGCGCACCGGCCGACCGATCAAGCATGGCTGCAAGCTCTATTGGATCGGCACCGATGCGGCCAAGGACACCATTTTCGGTCGCCTGGCGATTGAAATGCCGGGACCGGGCTATATGCATTTCTCGACGCAGTTGGCTCCGGCTTTCTACGATCAGCTGGTATCGGAGGTTCGGATCCTGAAGAAAACCTCCGGCCAGCACGTCTACAAATGGGTTAAGCCGACGTCGTCCACCAGAAACGAGGTTCTGGACTGTACGGTGGGCGCACTGTGGGGCCTGGAGGTGTTGTCCGAGCGTTATCGGGATCAGCGCCAGTTCTGGGATGAGATGGAGCGGCGCCTGGCGCAGCCGGATCTGCTGTCCCTGCTGGAAACGCCGGAGCCAGAGGACGCTCCCGCGGTCGTCCAGGCCTCCGGCACCGATGATCTGCCGGCACTCATCGTATCGGTTACCCAGGAGGCGCCGGCAGTTGCCGCGCCGGTCGTCCGGCGCCGGCCGGATCCAGGTTCTTCCAATCATTCCGGCGGCTGGCTATGACGGGCGAGACATCACAATCGATCCGCGACCTGGTGCTGCAGACGCTCGTCGACTGCGGTATCGATCCCGGTTATGCCCAGGTACTCTCCGTCGCCTGCCACGACTCCCTGGTGCGGCAATGGGGCGGTACCACCGTCTACATCCCAGCCGGGTTCCGGGAAAGTCGGGATCGGGCGGTCGTCGCTGCTTTCACTGGCTGGAATCGGTCCGAGGTATGCCGGCAATTCCAGATTTCGGAAAAAACGTTCTATCGCATCCTGCATAGAGCGGGTCCTGCCGTTTATCAAAAAGACAAAGGAGACACCGATGGGGACTAAATCCGCAGCTGAAACGCTAGAAGAGACAGCCGAACATTACCGGATGATTTGCCAGGCGACAGTAGATGCTACCGATGCGGATGCGGTCGTGGTGATCGTCATCAATGGTTGCTGTGGGACCGGTGTTGCGGCGACATTCCGGGCGCCGGTTACCGACGTGCTCCCTCCCATATTGGAGGACATCGCGCGGGAATTCAAAGCGGCGACGTCTGGCGCAAATGCGGAACGGTTTAATTGAGGAAATGTGCAAATCCGCAATTCAAGCAATGAGGAAACCATGATCAGTTATCTCGCCACACCGTATTCCTGCCAGGATCCGTTAGCCAGTTACATCGACAAGGTCCGCGTGGAGAATGAAAATTTCGAGACGGTGACGCATGTCGCCGGGTTGCTGCTCACCAAATACCAGAAGGTCGTGTTCTCGCCGATCACGATGTGCCATCCCATTGCGCTGCGACACGCGCTCCCTGGCGATTTCGAGTTCTGGATGGTGCTAAACGGCCGATTCCTGGAAAAATGCAGCGAGTTGCTGGTCGTCGGCACGCCTGGTTGGGCGCATTCCAGGGGGGTGAATTGGGAACTCGGGCGCGCGCGAGAACTCGGTTTGCCGATTACCATCGTGCTGCCCTATGGCACCGATGGGTTGCTGTTCAATCCGGCCTAGCAAATTCCGCCAAAAAACCGGGGGAAAGTTGGCGGAAGTTCTGCCAAGGTCTTGGCAAGAGATACGCCAAATTCGCATGCGGAAAATGGCATAAAACCGTCAAAAGCTCCGGCCAGAATTGTCGGGTCGGCGACTGTGAGCAGTCGGGATCCCGTCAAAATCCGCGGCCGTTTTTGTCGGGTTCCATCTCGGGCTCGTTCACTCGTCTGCTACTTCGATGAACAGGTCGTTTTGCTTAGGGTCTATCTTGCGTTTCGACTTTCGCTTGTAGCCTCGCACAAACGCGAGCCGGTCACCATTGAACATATACCGAATGTTGACGAAAAAAACGCCAGGGTAGAGCGTCAAATAAAGGAATTCCTTTTCAAGTAGTTCCCGGAGGCCTCGGTGGTACGTTTTCAACGTCAAGGTGGAATTTTTGGGGCTCAGCATCACTTTGTCGTCGTTCGGGGTGTTTTGGACGTTCTGGTACACCATCTCAAAAACCGTTAGTCCTGCCTTACTCAGTCCGGCTGCCTGTTTAATACCGGACAAATACATTTTGACGAAACGTTCGTCATCGACTTCTTCGAACTCATAAAAGGCGGCACCACCGATAGCGATTTTGTCTCCATCGTCAAAAATGATGCCTCGCTTGTCGCTGCCGACTTGCACCTTTTTACGTTTCGATACTTTGTCGGAGCCTCCGACCGATGGGTTCTCCTGGTAGATCGGCATACCGTATCGGTGGTCCTGTTCGTGTTCTTCTATCACTTCATTTTGAGCAAGTTTTCTCATTTTTCTGCCCTTTTTTTGAGAAAAATTCGCCAACATAGTGGGAGAACTTTCTCAAAAATTCAACAAAATTTTGAGAATTTTTCGACAGTTTCTGAGAATGTTTGGTCAAAAATTGAGAAAGTTGCACGCGTATATGGTTGAAAAATCGGCATTTTCTCAGTTCTCCCTTCTTATATATATAAAAAGGGGTTGCCGGTTATCCACGCTCCCGGCTCCGCGGTTTCACTCACGCTGGGGGCCGGGTGGGGTGGGTAACCGGCGCATTGAAGAACGGCTTTTCGTCCTGTGGATAAAAAAATTGTCACTTTTTCCCTAAACCTGACACTCGTTTGCCGATATGTTCGGCGCCATGGACCTGGCATCCCTTCTCTCCTTCGAACTCTCCCAACTGCAGACTTGGCTGGCCGAGGCTGTGACTGCGCGTCATGCGCTTGCGACCGGAACCAAGACGGTGTTGATCCAATGGGCTGACCGTCGCTGGCAATACACGCCGGCCGAGATGGCATCCTTGAGCGGCTACATCACGCTGCTGCAGAAGGCAGTCGAAATGAAGCAGGCCGGTCGCAGGCCGAGGCCAGGTCCGTTTGTGGTGTCCATCTGATGGCTCTGGAATCCTCCCACACCGCGGCATCGCGGACGGATCCTGCGTTTCGCACCTGGAATCCATATCCTGACAGCGCCGATGCGGCGCTGATTCCCGAACTCACCACCATCATGTCCCGCACGCGGGACTTGGCCAGAAACAACGGACTTGCTGCCGGCGCGCTGCAAACGTACCGGGACAACATCATTGGGCACGTATTGCGGCTATCCGCCCAGCCGGACTACAAGCTGTTGAATTGGACCAAAGAGCAGGCTCAGGAGTGGGGTAATAATGCCGAGGCCGAGTTTCGGTCCTGGGCTGAAGAGCCCATTGAATGCGATGCAGCGCAGTCGATGACCTTTCTCGGTCTGACGCTGTTGGCGCTCAGTTCGTCGTTTCTCAACGGTGAGGCGCTGGCGATCCCGTATTTTATCAAACGTCCCTTTTGCCGCTGGCAGACCAGAATCGGCTTGATCGAATCGGACCGGCTGAAGACACCACCGTGGTTGGCTGCCGATCCCACCGTCCGTGGCGGGATCAAGATCGACGACCTGGGCGCTCCCATGGGGTATTGGATCCTCCGCTACCATCCGGGCGACACCTACCGTTTCGGCGCGTACAAGCCAGAGGATTTCGTCTACGTCCCGGCGCGCACGCCATGGGGCCGGCAGCGGGTAATCCATCTGCACGACAAAGAGCGCACCGGTCAGTCCCGCGGTAAGCCGGCGCTGACCGCGGTCCTGCGGCAGTTCTATCTCGGTGGCCGATACTCGGCCGCGGAACTCGACGCAGCAGTGACGTCCTCGATGATCCTGGGATTCATGGAGGCGCAACTCACCGCTGAGGATGCCGCATCCGCCTTCCATTCCGGGGGCAATGAAGCCACGCAGTTCTATGATGATCAGGTCCAGCAATACCGGCCTGTTCTGCAGTCCAACACCGTGATTCCCATTCCGCCGGGCTCGACGTTCACGCCGAATACCCCGAAGCGGCCGAATCCTGCGTTTGAACAGTTCATGCAGGCGACCTTCAGGCACGCCGCGGCCGGGTTGCATATCCCCTATGAATTGCTGATGAAAGATTTTAGCGGGACCAACTACTCGAGCGCTCGGGCGTCGCTGCTCGAAGCCTGGCGGTTTTTCCTGGGTCGTCGTCGGTGGATGAGCGACTACTGGCTGCGTCCGATCTACAAGCTGTGGCTCGAAGAGGCCGTCAACGTCGGGCGCGTGCAAGCGCCGGACTACTACCAGAATCAGTACGCATACTCCCGGTCCCGGTGGGTATTTGCCGGCCGAGGTTGGGTGGATCCCGTCAAGGAGGCGACTGCCTCCAAAATCCGCATGGATTCCAATCTCTCCACGCTCGAGGCCGAATGTGCGGAGCAGGGTCTCGACTATGAAGAGGTCATCGATCAGCGCTCGCGTGAAATGGCGCTGCTGAAGGAGCGCGGGCTCTGGGTGGATCCGGCGCCATCTGCCAGCACGCCTGGCGCGGCCGGTGCAGAGGCCGCGGATCCGGCCGATGCGGCGGATGCCGGCGAGGATCCTGTCGAAGAAGACGATACCGGCGATGGGGGCGATAGTCAGCCGGCCGAGGCGCTCCACGCCGTCGATCCCATGGCCGAGATGGTCGCCGCTGTAGTGGCGCTCGCCGAAAAGCCGGCGGCGCCGATCCATGTCTCCGTGCAGATGCCACAGCCTGCGGCTCCCTCCCGAATCGAAACCGAGCGCGATGCCGATGGCAATCTGGTTGCTCGGGTGTACTCGACGCAGAAAACCATCACGACTCGTCGCGATGACGACGGGAATTTATCCGCTGAAATCCAAGAGGGCGACCTATGACCGCGATGTCCGATTACCTTGAGAATAAACTGATCGACTTTTTGTTGCGCGGTCAGGCCTTCACGGCTCCGGCGACCACCTACGTGGGGCTGCTGACCGCGGCGCCATCGGATGCCGGTGGTGGCACGGAGGTCTCCGGCGGTGCCTATGCGCGGCAGCCGGTCACCTCCAATCTCACCAACTGGGCGGGCACGCAGGCCGCGGCCAGTACAGCCGTGTCCAGTGGTGCGTCTGGGACGACGTCCAATAATGCGGCAGTGACTTTTCCAGCGCCGTCAGCCAACTGGGGCATGGTGACGCATTTCGGCATCTACGACGCTTTGTCGGGCGGCAATCTGCTGATCTGGGGCGCGCTCTCGCAAGCCAAAACGATCAACAACGGGGACGCGGCACCGTCGTTCGCTCCCGCGGCGTTGTCTTACCAGATCGACAATTAAGGGGTTCCTATGTCCATCTATTCGCAAGGGCAAAACACCACAGTATCGACGACGACCGCTCCGTCGTTTGACGTCAAAGCGTCGGCGACGAATTCGCCCAGGATCATGGAATTCGGCGTCAATCTGGGCGCTGCGACCGCGTCGACTTATGGTCTGGGTCGTCCGGGTAATGATGGCAGCGTCGCGCAGACATCGCCTCTGGCGCTGCTGGCTGAAAATCCCAACGATCCGACCGGCCAAACCACGACCGCGGTTGCGTGGACCACCGCGCCGACCGTCCCGACCACGTTCCTGCGGCGCTGCTACCTGCCGGCGACCATTGGTGCGGGCATCATCTGGACGTTTCCGCGCGGCATCATCTGCGCCGTTTCCAGAGGTCTGGTGCTCTGGAATATCGCCGCGAGTGCGGCCAATTCAGCGCTCTGGGTCGTCGCCGATGAGTAATCCGTTTATCAGCCGGGATCCGGACGATCTGCACGGTGATGAGCCGGTGGCGGTGCTCACCTTGACGGTCCGTCGTAACGGCGCGATGTCGGTGGCTGGGTGCATCAACAACGAGGTCTATGCGCTGGCGATGCTCGACAACGCGCGGGATTGCATCAAGCGCCATAATCGCGGGCTGGGGTTCGGCGATGTGCCGATCATCACGCCGGCTTGCGACGCGCCGAGTGTCCAATGAGTTCGTTCCTCTGGCATACCATTGCCGATACGACTGGATCCTTCCTTGGGATCCACGACGAGGACAAATCCGACCTGTACAAATCCCGGTTTGACTATGCCTATCAAATGCGCCGGCCAGGGGCGATTGTTTCCAAGTCGGGCTATACCGAAAAGTGGCCAAGGTCCCGCGGTCTGAGTGGCGATCCGAGCGTGTCGCTATATCCCTTCGGGCAGGATGCGGCCGAGGGCGGGCTGTATGAGCCGGTCACCGTTACCGATTCCGGGTTCAGCCGACCATATTTCGTGATGGGTCGGGTGGTCGACACCGGGGGCAATCCGCTCGCGGCTGCGACCGTGAACCTCTACCTATCGTCCACCGAGGCTTTCGTGTCCTCGGGCATCACCAATCAAAACGGCAATTATCAGCTCCCGACGCCGTTTGCCGGCCAGAATCATTTTGTCTATGCCAACTACGCGGGGAATACCTACGTCGGCGCCTCCGCGGACACCTTAACGCCCAATTTCTAGCATGTCGATCTACGACATCATCGTTCGCACTCCCGGCGCTGGGAGGGACGTTGTCGTCGATCTGGCTCCGGGCCGCACACCTATCGTCCCTGCAGACATCGTCCTGGGGGCGCCTGCGGGCTCGGCATACGAGGTGGTCGTCGGGGTCCGCGCGGCGAGCGCGGCGGCGCTAGTCGGGGCAGCGGTCAGCGACAGTTCGGCAACCGCTGCCTTTGCCGGCGGCGCGGCTGCCGATCTCGGCGGCACGGTGGCGGCGCTGTCGACGTCCACCGGGACATTGACGACCAGCATCTCCCTCGGGGGTATCGGTTCCGGAGTGGCCGGTTGTTCGGCCAGTTTGACCACCGGCATCGTGCTCGCCGCAACGGCGCCAGACGTTGCGGCGGGATCCGGATCCTTAACCACCGGGATTTTTTTGGCGGCGAACGTCGCCTCCCTTGGATCCTCCGCGGCGACCGTGTCTACCGGCATTGCGCTGGTGGCGCCAGCGACGTCCGGGAGCACCGGTCTGGGCACTGTGGTCGGTGCCGGCGCGGCGCTGGCCGGGGCCGCCACTGCAAGCGGCGCCGGATCTGCCATACTCTCCACCGGGATCCACCTGGACGGATCGGCGCTGGCTCAATCCTCATCGGCTGTCGGGTTAACATCAGCCATTGTGCTGCTGGCCAGCGGTGCCGATGTCGCAGTGTCGTCAGCGACACTGTCCACCGGCATCGCTTTGGTCGCTGCGGCCACCAGTGTCGGTTCGACCAGCAGTTCCATCTCGACCGCGGTGCGGTGTACCGCTGCAGCAAGTTCCACCTCCCTCGGCGCAGGACTCCTGACTGGCACCGCTGCGGTCCTTCAGGCCGCACCAGTTTCGGTGTCCACCGCGCCGGCCACGCTTTCCACCTCCGTGCAGTTGTCGGCAGCGGCCAGTTCCGGCGGCGCAGCCTATGGTCTGGTCACCGGATCCTCCGCGGTCCTGGCCGACACCGCATCCTCCCTGTCATCTGCTCTGGCCAGCCTGCAGACCGGCATCGTCCTGTCCGGCGCAGCGGTGTCCGCATCGACCGGTGCTGGCCTATTGCATGGCCTGGCTGCCGCACTGGCCGGCGCGGCATCCAGCACCTCCGTCTGCTCCGCAGCGCTGTCGACCGGGATCGTGGTATCGGCGACCTGCAGTTCGCTGTCGTCCAGCGACGGCACCGTGCATGGCCTGGGTGCGTTTCTGCTGGGTGCGGCTAACAGCCTGGGGTCCGGATCCGCCCACCTGGACACGCAGATCGTGTGCGCTGCCTGGACCGGGTCTGAATCCTTCGCTGCCGGCCGATGGCCATCGGCCGATGGCGGGATGGCCGGAGCGGCTTACAGCATCTCCGCGGCACAGCTGCAGGTCGATGGCGGCGCTCAGTTGGTTGGCGAGGCCTCGAGCCGGTCGTTAGCGTCAGCCAGTTTCGCGACCACGGTCGCGCTGGCACCGGAATATTCCACCGGCGGCTCCGGGTCCGGCGCCTTTGTGCCGACACCGCGAGCGCGCGATCCCGATCCCTGGCGTCCTGGTGCTGTCCTCGAAGGCCGCACCGGCTCCGCATCACGCGCGACGGGCGATCTGACGGTCGAGGCCTCGCTGCCGGCGCCGGGTGCGGTGTTAGCGCCTGCGGCCGTTTCAAACATCGAAACGAAGCCGCCTGTCGTCCTCACACAGCCGATTTCAGCCAGAGCCGCTGCGACCGGGTCGGCACGCGCAGCGCTCTCCACATTCAGCCTCCAGGAGTTGCTCGTTTTGGCGCTTGCGGCCTAGGCACTAAAAAATTGTCACTTTTTTCCTAAATCTGACACTCATTTGCCGATAGGTTTACGCCCATGAAACTTGGACACATCGCTGCACGCATATTCAACACACCGCTGCTGATCGCTGAGGGCAAGCTCGACGCGATCATCAGCGGGCTCGGTCCGCGGTTCGGTCTCGACGTCGACCTGCCACCGGCGCCTGCGATCTATACCACCGCGCGCGGGGACCGGATGGATCCGGGCTACCGGGTGGTGGGTCCGGTCGGGGTGATCGATATCTTCGGGGTTCTGGCGCATCGCAGCCAGATGACGGCGGACAGTTCGGCGATCCTCGGTTATCAGACCATCGCGCGGCAGCTGGACTCGGCGCTATCGGATCGCTCGGTGGAGTCCATCCTGCTCAATATCGACAGTCCCGGCGGCGAGGTTGCCGGTGCGTTCGAACTCGCCGCACAGATCTATGCGGCCAGATCCATCAAACCGATTTATGCCGTCGCCAGCGATCTCGCGCTGTCCGGCGGATTCCTGCTCGCCTCCGCAGCATCCTCCCTCGCCATCACCGCGACCGGGGCTGCCGGCTCGGTCGGAGTCATCACCAAGCACATCGACGTATCGGGTGCGCTGGCAGCCGATGGGGTCAAAATTACGCAAATCTTCGCCGGCAAGCACAAGGCGGATGGTCATCCCTTCGGTCCGCTGCCGAAGGAGGTTAAAGCCGATCTGCAGGCTTGGGTCGATGCCACCTATACGCTATTCGTCGACACCGTGGCGATGCACCTGGGGGTGGATGCAGACATGATCCGGGCGACGGAGGCGCGGATCTATCAAGGGCAGGATGCCATCGACGCGGGTCTGGCTCATCGCATCGCGACGCCGGACCAGATCCTCGCCGAGTTATCGGCGCCTTTTCAAAACAGCCGATTCGGAGGGTTATCCATGAGCGCTGACGAGAAAATCTACTCCCAGGCGGAACTCGACCGCGAGGTTGCCAGGGTTACCGCAGAAAAACTGACCGAAGGGCAGGCACTGGCTCGCACCGAGGAGCGCGAGCGCATCGCTGCGATTCACGGCTGTCCGGAGGCCGCAGGCCGGCTCGAACTCGCATCGTTTTTGGCCATGCAGACGAACACATCGCCTGACGAAGCCAAGGCCATTTTGGCGAAGTCGCCACAGACAGTTTCGGCGCCGGCCGACACCGGCGACAGCGAGTTCAAGAAGGCGATGACTGCCATCGGCAATCCGGATGTGGGGCTCGATGCCAAGACCGAGGACGGGTTCGATACCCACATGGCTAACGTCGGATCGGTTCTGCGTCAGATCGGCATGCACCGGGATAGCTGATCCGGATCCCTTGATCCATTTTCTAAGAGGACTTCGATATGCCTGCAAGTTTTGGTTCCACAACCTATACGCCGGATGCGCTCATCGCTGGCGATGCCGATGATCTAGTGTCGCGTAAGGTGACCTTGATTTCCGGACAAAACCTTACCCGTGGCGCTGTCCTGGGGAAGATCACCGCGTCGGGGAAATATACCCTGGCGCTTTCCGCATCCGCCGATGGATCGCAAACACCGGATGCCGTGCTCGCACAGGACTGCGACGCTTCGGCCGGCGACGCGGAGGCGATGATTTACATTTCCGGCACGTTCATACAGGAAAAGCTCACCATCGGAGCGGGCCTAACTACTGCGGGTATCCGGGACGGACTCCAGGATAAGCGCGGCATCATCCTGGTCTCGTCCGTAGGAGCATAAAGCCATGACCGATCTATTTTCGACCGACTCGATGTTGGGTGTTGTTCAAAGCCTGAAGGTTACACCGCAATATTGGATCGACCGGTACTTTCCCACCGTGCAGACGGAGGATACCGAGGAGATCCATTTCGATGTGATCGACAAAAAGCGGCGCCTGGCGCCGTTCGTGGCGCCAATTGCACAGGGCAAAATCGTGCAATCGCAGGGATTCACCACCAAGACCTTTAAGCCTGCCTACATCAAGGACAAGCGGGTTTTTGAGGGTAATCGTCCGTTCAAGCGCTCCGCGGGTGAGCCTATCGGCGGCAATTTGAGCCCGGCGGCGCGGCAGATCGCTCTAGTGGCGTATGACCTGGCCGACCAGATCGACATGGTGAATCGGCGCCTCGAAGTCATGGCTGCGGAGTGCCTGCGGACCGGTGGGGTCACCATCACAGGGGACCAGTACCCGACTGTTAACGTGTCGTTCGGTCGCGCAGCCGGCCAGACGATCACACTCACTGGCGGCAATCGCTGGGGACAGGCCGGTGTCAATCCGCTCAATTTGTTACAGGACTGGGCGCAGATCGTTTTGCAGGCGACCGGTGTCATGCCGACCGACGTCACCATGACCGTGGATGTCTGGAAGATTTTCCGGGCGGATGCGGAAGTCCAGAAACGCCTGGACCAGTATCGCGGCAATTCGACCATGGTCCAAAACGCCCAGATTGCTGAGGGTGGCGTATTCATGGGGGTGGTCGACGGGTTCAACATCTGGGTGTACGCGGGATGGTACGTCGATGACGCGGGCTCCGAGCAGCCGATCCTGCCGGCCGGTTCCGTCGTGCTGGCGAGTCCGCGGCTGGACGGTGTCAGGGCATTTGGGGCTATCCGCGATGAGGAGGCAGGGTTTCAGGCACTGCCGTATTACCCGAAGTCATGGCTGGAGAAAGATCCATCCGTGCGTTACCTGCTGTTGCAATCCGCACCGCTGGTCGTACCGACGCGGGTGAATGCGTCCCTATTCGCTACAGTCCTGTAAACGGGGGGCGCAATCATGGCAAAAAAACTCAAGGTTATTAGCCGCTACTCCGCAGTGGTCGATGGGGGTACGACAGTACCTCCCGGCTCGGTGCTATCGCTCGATGAGGAGGAGGCGAGATCCTTGCTCGAGCGCGGGCTCGCGGATCTGCCGGAACCTCAGGACGGATCCAAGTCCGCGGCTGCGGAGGATGATCCCGCTGCGACCGCGTAGCGACGATGAGCATCGCGTCTGAGTATCTCGCTGCTGCGCCGAAAGAGTGGCGGCGAGATGCCCATCGGCTCGCGGATCCGACACAGACATTGTCGGGCTTGTTCCGGACCGATATGCAGCATGCGGTGTTCGGACAGTCGCTCAGCCTGCCGGATCCGACGCCGCATTTCGAGGTGGTCTGGGAGGACGCGCTCGCATTTAATCTGGTCTCGGGCGACGTGCTCAGTCTCGACGGTCGGCTGATGCGGGTGGTCGATATCGGACCGGTCGACGACTTCGGCATTTCCATCGTCAGGCTGCGGGTGACGTCGTGATCAACATCGTGATCCAACTCGATAGCAAGGAGGCATTGACGCTGTTGAACAATCTTGTGTCAGGCAAGCAGGTTGAATCGGCCAGGCGGCGCAGTCTCAAAAAGACCGCGACCTGGGCGAAGGGTCAGATTGCCAGTCTCATGGCTCAGGATACCCAAATTCCCAGGCGGGCCTTCGCCGATTTCCGTATCAAAACCAAAGCGCTGCCAGATGGTTATGTGGTCTGGTTCGGTACGCTGCCTATCGCCGCAGCCTATGTGGGCAATTTGCGCCAGGCGGCGACCGGAGCGTTCGCTCGGGACTATTTCTGGGAGGGTGCTTTCGTTGCCACCATGAAATCCGGGCACCGGTCGATTTTCAAGCGGGCCGGCGACGAGCGCAAACCGATCTATGAGCAGGCGGTCGCTCTGGTGACATCCAGTAAGGTGATTCGGCAGGTGTCCGAGGGAACTGGCGCCATCCTGACCACGAAAATGGCGCAGGAGTTGCGCTACGAATTATTCCGGCAGGGTCGCTCCGATGAATCTGTTTGAAGCAGAGACCTTGCTCATCGCGCGCCTGGAGGCGCAGTTGATAGGTGTGACCACGGTGGGTTCGTTTTCCGCGAAGGTCGCAGGGGACCTGGCGCTGACCGATCTGATGCCTGCGGTATTCGTGATGGGCGGCGCCGGCCAGGTCGATGGGGATGGCGGGCAGGACATCGGTCGCATCCAGGAGCAGCAGTCCTGGTCGATCCGCATTCTGGTGGCGGATTTGCGTCCGTCCGGGACCGACTCGGCTCTGGTACGAGCCGGCGCCATCGCTGCTTCAGTGATCAGCGCGCTGCATAACTGGACCGGGATTGCCAATCGCCGGGTCCTATATCTGGGCCACGATGAGCCCATCTATGAGGTCGGGTATCTCGAGGTGACGCTGTCGTTCACCACACGCGTCCTGCTGGACTGGGAGCCGTATGCGGCATGAAGGACATACGCGACGACATCGAGTTGGGTGTAATCCGTCGCCGAAACGAGAGATTGATGGTCGACCAGATCGCGTTCCTGCAGGACCTGGTGAGGGAACAGAGCCGGGAAATGGCGGCGCTGGACGAACGGATCAACGCGCTCGAGGGCGAGACAGTACGCAACACCATTGGGGTGGTGAAACTGCAAACCGAGCGGAGCCTGGTGCTGACCGTGCTCGAGTGGTTCGGCCAGCATGGGTGGCGCATCGCCGGTTTGGTGCTGCCATCGCTCGGGGTCATTTTCTACGACCACCTGGTGGACTTCGCTTCGCGCGTTCTGTTGCAGCTTAAACGATGAAACCGGAAACCATCGCGCTGCACGAGAAAATCATCCGCCTGGTCCGCGGCATCATCAATGCCTGGGACGATTGGGTGCAGCTGCAAAAGCGCAAGACTTAACTTAACGCCTGCCTCCGGGCACGCATCGTTACTAGGTTCGGCTCGCAGCGGGACGATTGAGGACTCCCGCACCGCCTCCCGGATCACTTTGGGAGGTTATGGCCATGAGCGTCAGTTCGGGTGGGGTATTGGCAGCGGGTACGCTGTATGTCAACGAAATAGTGGCAGGGGTCTATCAAGGGGAGAAACGCTGGCCGGGGGTGGCGAAGTTCGCGATTAAGCCGAATTCGGACTTGATCGAGTCTACGTCGAAGGAGCGCGACAGCTATGGGTCGATTGACTCATCCATCGCCATCCCCAAACCGGCAGACTTTTCCGTGCAAGTGAATCGGATCACCGGCGCGTCGCTGGCGATGTCGCTGCAGGGCAGTTACCAGTCGATGGCGCAATCGGCCGGCACGCTTACGTCGGTGCCGCTGGTCGCCCATAAAGGGACCTATCTGCAGATCGGTTTTCAGAACATCGTATCGACCGGTTTCTCGGTGAAGGATGCGGCCGATACCGTGACGTATGTGCTGGGGACCGATTACACCGTGGATTGGGTCACCGGGACCATCTACATCGTCCCGACCGGCGCGATTGCCGATGCGGCGACGACTCATGTCAACGGCACCTATCACGCGATCTCCGGCACGCGGGTTCTGGGTGGGACCGTGCCGCAGGTCCGCGGTCAGCTGCGTCTGGATGCCAAGAATCTGGACGACGGTCGTCCGCTGTGGATCTGGGTCTGGGATGCGCGCCTGACCGCAGATGGCGAGGTCGACTTTATGAGCGACAAGATGATCACGCTGGCGCTGAAGGGCCGCATGGTCAAACCGGACGACAAACCGTCCGCTTTCTACCTGGACTATGACATGGATCTGGCGACTGCCTGATGTCAGTTTGGCTGATCTTGTGGGTCTGGGCGCTGCTCGGACCACTGGAGATGGGGTTGCCTGCGTGGCGTGAAGAAGGACGGGTTTCCCGGATATTCCCGTTCTTCGTCGCGCGGGCTTTTTTGAGGAGAGGGCGCGGGGTTCAGGTCGCTCGATCATCCATGTCCGGTCGACCACTGAAGGTCGGGCATCAAGCGCGGGACCATCCTGATGTTGGCGACAAACCTTACCATCCAATCATTGACTATCTGCATCCGTCATCCGGACGCACCGGGGGCGCTGATGCTCACGGTGAAAACGCCGGACGGCATCATCATTTCGGGAGAGTTATCCATGTTGACGTTACAAGACAATCAAACCGTATCGGCGAGTATCGCGCCGGTCGATGCCAAGGGTAATCCGGCGCAAGTGGACGGAGTGCCGTCCTGGTCCAGTTCGGATCCTGGGTTGTTGACAGTGGTGGCCTCCGCGGACGGTTTATCGGCTGTCATCGCCGCGGTCGGTCCGTTGGGGACCGCGCAGTTGCAGGTCGCTGCCGATGCCGATCTGGGCGAGGGTATCGTGCCGCTGGTGGCAACGGCCGATATCACCATCGTCGGTGGTCAGGCAGTGGCGCTGACCATCAATTTCGATGCGCCGGTCTCGAACTGATACGCCACTGGTGGAGGCGGCTCGGGGTCGCCTTCACCGGTTGGTTTCCGGCCAGAGGATTTTGATCACTTGCATGATGATGTAGAGGACTGAAATTCCGACGAAGGCATAGAAACCGTACACGAGCACACTGGAGAGCTTTCCGGTCGCGGCTAGGTAAATAAACAAACCGCAGCCGGCAAAGGCGACCAATGTTCCAAACAGATTGGATTTGGTGGTGGGTTGAATCATGTTGGGCTCCGATTTAGCAGTTCGCTTAATCATCGCGGCGCAGGATGCGACGGGCGGTGCCGTCCGCAGCGCCAGGGAAGGGATCCAGTCCATTTCGACGACCGCGTCGCAGGTTTTCGGCGCGCTTAAGGGCTACCTGACCTATAAAATCAATGTCGAAGGCGCGGCCGAACTGCTATCCCTCGGGGATAAGTATGAAGGTTTAAAGGCGCGCATCAAGCTGGTTTCCGATTCCACCGCTGAATTCACGACCGCTCAATCTGCATTATTCGATATCGCTCAAAAAACACGGAGCGATCTGGAGTCCGTCGTCACCGTTTACGGAAAGACGGAGAAGGCTGTCAAAGCACTGGGCGGCTCCCAGAAGGACTCCCTCGATCTCTCACAACTCATCGCCGAGTCCTTTAAGGTATCGGGCGCGGCAGCCTCGGAAACGGCCGGCGGGATCCAGCAATTAAGCCAGGCACTGTCCAGCGGAGTGCTCCGCGGCGACGAATTCAACAGCGTTATGGAAAACGCTCCGCGCTTGGCGCAGGCGCTGGCTGCCGGTCTGGATATACCCATCGGTCGGTTGCGGACCATGGCCGAGGCCGGCGAGTTGACGGCCGACAAGGTGGTTAAGGCCTTGCTGACGCAGAAAGAGGCCATTGCGCGCGACTACGCGCAGATCCCGCAGACCGTCGAAGGCGCCATGACGCAGGCGCGCAATTCGTTGTTGCGCTACGTCGGTGAACTTAACGCGTCAACTGGTATCACGCAGCGCGTCGCCGGGTTCATCAAACTGGCATCGGACCATCTATCTGAACTGGCACAGGTTGCCGGTGTCGTCGCTGCCGTGATGGGCGGTAATCTGGCAAAGTCGATGCTGGCCTATGGGGCGGCGCAGATCCAATCGATCCAGGCCACGCGCGCGCAGGCGGCGAGTGCCGTCGAGGCGCGGGCTGCCGCGCTGGCGCTGGCAGAAGGTAAGGTGGCCGAACTCCGCGCCACCGTCGCCTCCACCGAGGCGATGCTGGCCGAGACCGTCGCGCGCGGGACCTACATTCGGAATCTCGAACTGGAAGCCAGTTTGACCAAGGCGCTGGCAACACAGAAGCTCGCGCTGCGGGAAGCGGAGACGTCCCTGGCGACCGCATCGGCAGCCGGCGCCACCTCCACCTCGCTGTTGACGAAGGCGATGGGGGCGCTGAACCTGGCCATCGCAGGGGTGATAGCGGCCGACGTCGGTTGGGCCATCGGCAGTTGGCTCCGGCAGTTCGAAACGGCGCGTCTGGCCGGTACCGCGCTGGCTGAATCGGTGACCGAACTGCAGTACCGGATCGCCAACGTCAAACTGCGATTTACCGATGCCGACGCCTTTGATCGGGGCGTGGAAAAGATCCGCCAGGAATATCGGGAGATCGCGGACTCCACCACCGACTTTGCCCAGAAAACCGCGGCAGCCAACGACAAGCAAAAGCAGGCCGCGGCGGCTGCCGATGCGGCCACCAGCGCGCTAACCAAACAGGCGGAATCCTTGAAGGAGGTTGCCGCTCGCACCGATGCGCTGGTCAAACTCTCCGAAATCTACACCGCCGGGATCGACTCCAGTTTCGCGTCCCGCGAGTCGATGCTGAAGTCGCAAATCGCCAGCGCGACGGCATCGGTGCAAGAGGCTGAGGCGGGGGGGAAACACATCGAGGCCTTGAAGGCTGAGGGTGAGGCGATTGCCGCGGCCGGGGCGCTGAAGCAGACCGAGATCGAGCACGCCCAGGCCATGGTAGCGGCGAAGGAGGGCGAGGCGCGGGCGGCGCAGGACAATCTCGCCGCGATCACACAGGAGGCGCAGGCCTCCGGCGCGATGTCCGATAAATCTCTGGTTGCCATCGCGACCGCGCAGCAGGACGCGGCAGCCAAGCGCCAAGCGGCCGATGCCGCGCGCCTGCATGTCACCGAATTGATGCGGTTGCCACCGACGCTCGCGGGGGCCACGTCCGCCCAGGCACTGCATACCGCGGCGGTCCGGGCCGCGTATATCGAGACCACGGTCGCGCTGCAAAAGGCCAAGGACCTAAAGGCCGCGCATCTCGCCGGTACCGCGACCGAACAGCAGGCCGCGGCGGCGGCCGAGGCTTTTGCAGTCTCCAATGCCAAGCTGGCACAAGCAACGGCTGAGGCCGCGGTTGCGGACAAGAAGGCAAAAGACACCGCAGCGGACCGTGCCGATACCATGGCGATCCTGACGCAAGCCGAGGAGCGGGAAACCGAAGCAGCGCGGGCGCGCCAGGATCTGGTCAATTCCGAGCGGGAATCCTTGAATGGTCTGGAGGGCGGGCTCGATGGGGTGGCCGGCGGACAGGACAACGTCAACCAATCGTCGGATCAGGCCATTTCGCTCTATGGCGAGGTGACCAACGCATTGGAGCGCTACAACAAGGGCGCATCCGCTGCGATGTGGGAGGAGTTGAAGCTCAGCAAAACGTTCGAGCTAGACTATAAAATCCTCGCGCGGTTTGCCGACATGGCTCAAAGGGCAGCGGATCAACTGGCGCGCAATACCGACGCAGCGAGTGCGCTTAATGAGGCGCTGGCATCCGGTACCAACGTGGCCGGCGCCATGGCAGCGGCGATGGCCGAGTTGAGTGCCTCGGGGGATCTGCTCGACAAACAAAACCTGGCCGGGTTGCAGCAGGCACTGGATGCGGCAAAAGCCAAGATGGATTCCCTGCGTGATTCGGCGACCGCGACGCTGCAGACCTTGCAGGACGAACTCTACCAGCTGCAGGGCAACGCGCGGGCCTCCGAGCAGCTGCACTACCAGCAGACCATCGACGAACTGAACAAGAAACTGGCCGAGGCGCAAAAGGCCGGCAATACCGAGGCAGTCCAGCAACTGCGCGATGCCATGGCGCTGGAGGAGGAGATTCATCGCCGGAAAATGGCGAACATCGCCGCGGAACAGGCGGCAGCAGCCAAGGCCAAGCAGGAGGCGGCTGCGGCAGCGGCTGCCAGCGCACGGACTCCGGTGCATCCGGTGGTGCCGGCCACCGCTCCCACCGTGCCGTCCACATCCGCAGCGCCGGCTACCTCCGCGGCGCCACCGACCAAGGTCCGCGTCGAATTCGCGGCGCCGGACGGGTCCACGGTAGCCGGCGATTTCAGCGAGGCCGGCGCGGCGCAGATCGTCAGTCTGTTGCGAAAGGCCGGAGCCAGAGCGACCGGGGGGCTTAACTGATGGCGATTTCCCTCGATGCGATCAGCCTGTCGCCGAGCCTGCTCTGGATCGACGAGTTCGATTGGACACCCATCGAGCAGGTCGAATCGCGCAGCATCACCGGGAATCTCATCCTGCAGACCGGTGTGCGAGCCGGCGGTCGACCGATCACCTTGAAAGCCGGCGACACTTACGGCTGGCTCGCGCGGAGCACCGTCCTGGCGCTACAAGCCAAACTGGCCGGCACGCCTCCCTTCGTCCTCACCATCGGCTCCCACACGTTTTCCGTCGCCTGGCGACACGCGGGGGGTAAACCCATCGAGGCGCGGCCGGTGGTCGACTATGCCGATCCGCTCGATGCCGATCCCTACATTGTGACCTTGAATTTCCTTGTGATAGGTGTCTGATGGCCATTTCCGAATCCAAACTAAAGCTATTGCAATCCGAGCGGTTGACCGAATTCGCCGATGGCGGGGGACGGATGACGGGCAACGAGATTGTCGATGGGCAGACGAACAATCTTTTCGACGATATCAGCGATCTGGACCGGGTCTATGGCCGGGTATCCCTGCGGAAGTTTTTTGCCTCGGTCGAAACCGATAACACCGACACCTACCTCGGTGCCCATCTGATCGTGACCGATCCGCCGGACGACGATTCGGTGAATGTCACATTATTCTCGACCGGCTCGTGGACCGATGTTAGGGCCAATGCGCGGGACAAAATCGAGAGCTACTACATCCAGGGTCCGGAGGCGCGCTGGGTCTTGTTCGGCTCCCATCTCGCCGGCCAGCGCCAGTTGCGCTTGTATTCGTACTCGCTGGCGAAAGATGACAAGACACCGAGTTCGGATTGGGTATCGGCCGCTCCGCAGTCGGGCGACGTCTACCTGCTCCGCATCGAAGGCTCTGGCTACACGGTGCAGTCGCAATACGTCCGGGTGTCGAAGATCGCAAGCCATGAGGTGATCAAATACACCGAGGTCATATCAGGTACCAGTTACGACTTTTTTCGCGATGTCGTCATGGTCGAAATTGCGGCTCCGCTGCGTTACGACTTTCCGGGGCAGCCGAGTCCGGTTCGGGACAGTAAGCACTCATCGCCGACGATTTTCCGCGATACCCTGGTCGCCGATGCCGCGCAATATTTCGGGGTTAAAAAGGTCACGGCTCCGGTCAGCTCCGGAGACCTTGAAATCAATATCGGCACGCCGTTCGCCGCGCTGGTGCCATCGGCCAGAGCCGAGACACCTTTGGTCGATATCGTGGCCGGCGCGTTGTCGTCGCCGATGTTGCAATGCGGCGATACCGGGTCGTTAACGTACAGCGGGTCGGTGACGGCCGATGCCGCGCGCACCGTGACGCGCTACCTGGGTATGGGGTTCTGTCGGTCGTCTCTGGCGGTGACGTTGCCGGGTGGCTCCCAGCTGAAGGATGACGGCCGCGGCAATATCGTCACGGCTACTGCAGCAGCGACTGCCTACACCGGGACCTGCGAGTATGAGTCCGGCCGGGTGACCATCGTCGGTCCTGGCGCCTGGTCCGGGACGCTGGCCATCGCGGCGACGCCGGCAGTGGCGGTTGCCAATAACGCGCACTCGTATGCCATCCCGATCACGTCGACCAATCGGCAATACAACTACACGCCGAATCTACAACCGGTGCCGCAGCCGGGCAGTCTCGCGGTCGATTTCATGTCGCTCGGAAAATGGTACCGACTGATCGATGATGCCAATGGCAAACTGGTCAGCGATACCAGCGCCGGCTCCGGCACCGTCGATTATGCGACCGGGTCCTGCGTGGTGACCTTGACGGCTTTTCCGGACTTCAATTCGTCCATCGTGTTCAACTGGGGGCAGCCGGATGCGGTCCACAATCTGGGGGGCCAGGAGTCCGAGGCGACCGATGTGCCGATGCTCGCGCTGAACTCCGGCGCGGCACCGCTCAAGGCGGGCGCGGTGACGGTATCATGGACGGTGTCGGCGGCACCGGTATCGCTCACGGATGATGGCGCCGGAGGGTTTGCCGGAGCCGGCGGCAGCGGAACCATCGACTATGGATCCGGTGCGATCAATATTGCGCCGAACAGTTACCCCGATCCCGGTTCGCAGCTATCGCTATCCTATGACGTCCATCCCGAGACGCCGGTCTCGGGGTCCGGGACCATCGCCAGTGGCCTGGTGAGCATCGATCTGGCGGATCAAATCGAGCCGAAGACCTTATCATTGACGTTGTCTGCCGGCGCCGTCCTGCACTACGTCGAAACCACCGGGGCGGCGCCGACCGGTGTCGCGGTCACCACCAGTTATGCCATCGCCGATAATGGATCTGCCGGACTGGTGTTCATCAAGCCGGGCAAGGCCTTCAAATTCAAGGGACGGAAAACGACCGCGGGGACCGATTCGTTTGCGCTGGCGCCGGACGTCATTCCCGGCTCCGTCGTGATTAAGCTCAAAGTCCCGACCGGCGGTAAGGCCATCAAGGTCACATACAACGACAAGGCCGCGCCTGGGACGCTGGCCTTGATCTCGACGTCCTCGCCGTCCCATGGCACGACCGTGTCCCTGAATGATGCAACGGGGGTGTTGCAGGTATCTGGGGTCAACGGCACGGTGGTCGCGGTGTCGTATCGCACATCGACGGTCCGCGTCGCCATCTCGGGTGCGACGGTGAACTATGCCACTGGCGCCATCGCGATCCCGGCATCGCAGCTGGTGGCATCGGTTCCGTACTATTTCACGGCTACCAGCTACTCCGGGGCGACTGCGACCACCACCGGATCCTGGAAGGAGGCAGTCGGGCCGTCTCGCAATGGCGACGCCTTTTCCTATGACGGGTCCTATGCCGGCGAGGCGACAGCCGTGACGGAGTCCGCGGGAGTCTCCGTGCCTCCGCTCAGTATTGCGCTGTTTCCCGATCTGACGCATCCGGTGCTGCCGGGATCGGTGCGCTTCAGCATGGGGGCCTCGGTCTATGTGGATCGGGACGGGGTGATCGTCAAAGATGTATCAGCGGTCACCAATCTCGGCACCGTCGCCGGCACCATCGATTATGCGACCGGCCGGGTCCAGTTGACGTCGGTGAGCGGATCCATACCGGCATTCACCGTGTCGTCGCTGGCGACATTCGAGGGCGATTGGACGACGACCGAGACGTTTTTCCGCACGCCATCGATCCCGGTCGCGGTCGGCAGTTTCTCCGTTCGCGCCAGGCGGGTGATCCGGCAGGCAGCCACCGACGTATTCGCGCTGGGCAGCCTGCCGGGCACCAGGCCACCGGTCGGCAGCAGTGTTGCTATCTATGGGACGGATCTGATCACCGGGTCGGTCGACGTTAACGGGACCATCTCCGGGACCTGGGTGCGAGGTCACATCGATTGGGACTCGGGCGCTGCCTGGATCAAGTTCGGCGCCTGGGCGACGGTCGCTGATGGCGGCTGGGCATTATCGGAGGTTCCGTTCGCCAATGCCGAGGCGCATCCGACCGATGCGACCTTGCGCTGGCAGCCGACCTTGGTGCTGCCGTCCTCGATCCTGTACAACACCGTGCTGATTTCCTACATCCCGCTCGACGGGGATCTGTTGGGCATCGACACCGTCCGGCTGCCGACCGATGGGCGGGTGACGCTGTTCCGGACCGGCAATGTGGCGGTCCTGCACAATACGGTTCGGCAGCAGATCGGGGATGGCTCAGGGACGGCCGGCAGCATGCCACTGGTGGGCAGTAAGACCAAGCTCGGTGATGCCGGACGAACGCGCTTAGCCTACGCCAAGCTGTTCGACGCGACGGGCGCTGCGGTACCGACCAGTCGCTATGTGACGGACCTGGATACCGGTCATCTGTGGTTCGTGACGCCGGTCGACGTGACGGGCCTGGTGGGGCCTCTGACTTGCGAGCATCGCATCGAGGACCGGGCGCTGGTGCAGGACGTCCAGATTACCGGCCAGATCCAGCTGCTGCGTCCGGTGTCGCACGACTTTCCGGCCGACACCAGTTATCTGTCCTCCGCGCTGCTCATCGGCGACATGAAGTCGCGGGTGGACACCGTGTTCGATCAGCAGACCTGGACTAACACATGGGCGGACACCGTATCGGGCTCCGCGGCTGGCGCGTCCTATAACCAGACGATTTATCCCATCGAAGTCTCCAATGCCGGCGCCATCGAGGAGCGCTGGGCCATCGTGTTTTCCGGGACGCTAAACTTCATCTGCATCGGTGAATACTCGGGCGCGCTGGAGACGCCGGGGCATATCAATGCGGACTATGCGCCGATCAATCCGAACACCGGCCGTCCCTATTTCATCCTCTGGGCAGCCGGCTGGGGATCCGGGTGGCAATCGGGAAATGTGCTCAGGTTCAACACGCGCGGCGCCAACGTGCCGGCCTGGCTGGCGCGGACCACGCTGATGTCCGATCCCTATGCCGGCGCGGGCGCATCGGTCGCTGCACATGTATCCGTGTTGTTCGATCAGCCGACCTGGTACGGCATGTGGGCAGATCAGCGCTACGGCGCCGATGCAGACGGTTTTTTCGATCACGTGACCTATCCCTTCACCTGCGGCGCTGGAACGATCAGGGAGCGCTGGGCGCTGATTTTCGTCGACGCGACCACCTACCACGTCCATGCGGAATCCATCGGCCGGCTGACGTCCAGTCCGATCAATATCTCGGCCGATTATGGGCCGGTCAATACTGCGGCCAGCGCGCCGTACTGGACGCTGGACCACCGGGCGTTTCAGACGCTCGGGACACCGTCCGGGGGTGGAGGCAGTTTGGTGATCGCTGTCGGCACGGTGGTTCGGTTCAATACCATCCCGACCGCCACGCAGCCTGTGGACCAGTTCCGACTGCAGATCCGGGGGAGCGCTAACTGATGGCCGTAGCAAACACCGAAGTCAGAAAGTTCTTTTCGAACGACACCGGAGCCTACCAATGGACTCCAGGGGTGGGAAACGTTGCCGGCGCGTTAATCGCGATGCTCGATACGGTTTTAGTCAATGGCTACAACGTCAAATCCATATCAGGCGTTTCGGTCGACAGTGGCCTGCTCGCAACATTCACCACCTCAGCACCGCACGGATACCTCCGGTTGGACGTCGTGAATATCAGCGGAGCGTCGCCGGCCGCATATAACGGGGACTGGCGTATTTATTCGGTGCCAACGTCGACCACGTTCACGGTGCAATTGGCAACGAATCCAGGCGCCATGTCAGGCACCGTGGCTGTTAAGAAGGCGCCGATTCCAGGTTGGAGTAAAGTTTTCAGTGGCACTAACAAGGCGGTTTATCGGAGTATCGATCCGTCCGCTACCGGTATGTACTTGCGGGTCGAAGATACGCAGACCACATTCGCAATGCTGCGGGCATATGAATCGATGACGGATGTCGATACCGGCCGGTATCCGTTCCCTTCCCTGGTGTCATATCCTCCGACTCCGGTCTATCCCGGCTATTCCACCTTCATTAAATCCAACTATTCTGGGTATACCGGTCAGTGGGCAGTGATTGGCGATTCTAGGGCGCTCTATATCTGGAGTTGCTCTACAAACTATAACCTGACCGATATAAACAATGTTTCCCAGGGGACGTACTTCGTCGGAGACTTCGTTCCGGTTATACCGAGCGATCCTTATGGGTTTATGTTTTCTCCGCAGATGGACGGTAATAACTCTGCGACTGCGTGGAGTTCATTATCCCATGGGTTCAATTCATCCTGGGGGAATAGTTGGTGTCCTAGAAACCATGCCCGCATACCCAATCCCATACGCATGTATATCTGTTCCGGTCCGATGGACGCAAGTCAAAGCCGAATGGGGGTATATGGATTCCCATTGCCCAACGGGCCGGATAACAGAATATACGTCGAGATGGTTAAAATTATACAAAGCGACAACCATCTGCGCGGGTATATGCCTGGGATATTAGCTCCGCAGCACGCTGCACCATTTCCCCAGTTGTCGATGGTGGCGAACATTGATGGATACCCTGGCTCTGAATTTATAGCGATGCCGCACGGGTACGCGGCGGGCGTACTCGGCCAGATGTTAGTCAATATCACGACAAGCTGGAGGACGTAATCATGACGCAAATGCCCAGCGCAATTAAAATATTCCGTTCCACCGATGTGGGTGCTCCGTCGTTTTCCGGATCTGTCGGTTCGTTGATCGCGCTGCTCGATGCCTGCCTTGTGAACGGGTACGGGTTCAAGTCCGGATTGTCATTGTCGTGCTCTGGAACGACGGTGACGGCCACCTATACCGCACACGGCTATAACCAATTTGATGTGGTGACCATCGCGGGGGCAAGCGATGGCGCCTATAACGGCCAGTTCAAGGTTGCCTCTGCCGGCGCCAATACGTTTACCTATGAGCTTGCCGCTGCGCCTGGAACGACCGCACCGACCGGTACCATCACCGCGGTTAAATCCGCGGCGGGATGGACCAAGCAATTTTCCGGTACCAATGTCGCACTTTATAAAATGGGCGCGGGCGGCTGCGATGGGCAAATCCGCATCGATGATACGACCACCACCTACTCGACGGTTCGCGGGTATATCGGCGCGACCGATATAACGCCAACGACGTTCCAGGATCAGTTTCCCACTGTTGGCCAGATGGCACTGGCATCCTTTAAATGGTTTAAGTCCGACGTGGCATCGTCGGCAGCCAGACCTTGGTGCGTCATGGCCGACAGCCGTTTCTTTTATTTCTTCGTCGCTCATAATGCGACTTACCCAAATGCGTTCAATAACTACGCGTTCGGAGAATTTTCATCGTATCGGACGAGCGATGCGTTCAATTGTTTAATAACTGGAAGTAACGCGCCGTCCGCCACGACATACGATACGACATCAAACCAGGGCTCGGCATTGCTCTGGACCGATGGGTTGAACAACAATTTCTATAATTGTTATGTGGCTCGGTCCTATACTCAACTCGCAGGCACTTCGTCACAACTCGGGTCATATTCGGCCGCATATCAAGCCAATACGTTTAGTTTTCCCAATCCGACCGACCTGGGGGTTTATTTGACGATACCATACCTGGGAGCAAATTCCGGAATCCGCGGGGAGCCTCCTGGATTGTATCGGTCTATGAATGCAAGCAATACCGGCGCACTTCCCTATACCCTATGGGCCGGGATAACTAACCTGCCTGGGCTCACGTTGATGAATATACCGTGCGTCAATACCACCAGCTATTCTGGTACTGCGCTCTGGGACTTGTTCCTCAACGTAATCGGGCCATGGAGGTAAATCATGGCCGGTGATTATTTCTGGCACTATCGGCGCCTGCGGCTACATCTTACCGGGGCGAATGGTTCGACGACGTTCAGCGATGTCAAAGGGCATGCGATCACCGTCAACGGCAATGCCCAGATTTCCACCGCGCAGTATCCTCCGCTGATGGGTGTCGCGTCATCCGCGGTATTCGACGGAACGGGAGACTATTTGACGTCGCCAGATTCCGCAGACATTGCGCTGCGCCTGGGAGGCCTCACCATCCAAGGTTGGGTAAGGTTTAATGTGGTCAATGCTACCCAAGGGCTAGTGGCCAAACGCAACACCGGATCCATTTATGCTCCCTTCGTTCTATACCTGGACGCGACCGGTAAACTTGGGGTTCTGTTTTCGACCAACGGTACCTCATGGGCTGTTAGCTTTTTAACGGCCGGCGCGTATTTAGCGGCGACGTGGTATCACTTTGCTCTGGTCTGGGACGGTGTGACCTGGACGCTTTACGTCAATGGGATATCTGCTGGATCCGGTGCGTTATCGGGGATGCTGGCCTTAAATAATCACAATCTTGTGATTGGTGCGGGAGCGGCCGATGGGACGAACAGTTTGAACGGATATTTATCCGAGGTGGACATTGCATTCGGCGCGCTCTACTCCGGAAGCTTCACACCACCTGCGGCTCCCTTCGATGATTTTGCAGACGCATACGCTCCAGCGCCGGCCGGTTCAATTTACAAAACCATATTCCCTGGCCGATATAATCCTTTTAATCCCATCATGGTTGATCCGTATGCGGCTATCAGGAATCCGGCGGCGACGTTGACCAAAACCGGCCAGCATTTCTACGTCACCTACCAAGACGGTATTGGTCTGGGAACGATCAGCGGTGAGGTATTCGTCGGGTCGACGCCGGTTGCGAGGCGATTGCACCTATTCGACGAACAATCCGATATTTTGGTGGAGGAAAAGGTTAGCGGGGTCGATGGCAGTTACGATTTCTACTATCTTCCCAAGGACCGGAATTACTACATTGTTGGGTATGACAAAACCAATGCCAATAATGCGGTGATTGCCTCCCATCTTACTCCGGTATAAGGAATCATCGTGTGGAGGTCTAATCTATGAGCGGTATGGGATTTGCGACTGCGCTGCGGACAACGCGCGCTCAGGATATCGTCGACGCTTTCGCGGTCGGTTCCGGGACGGCCGTTTTCCAGTTCTACACCGGTCCGCGGCCGAGCACCGGCGCTGCGGTGACGACACAGACCTTGCTCGGCACCTGTCCGCTCTCGAATCCGGTCGGGACCGTGAGCGATGGGGTGCTTAATTTCAGCGCCATAGCAGACGATCCTCTGGCTGACGCTTCGGGGGATGCGGTCTGGGTCCGTGGGCTGGACCGGGCGGGCGGTTTCGTCGCGGATCTGGATGTCACCGATCTGTCCGGACCGGGTCCAATTAAAATGCCGTCGATCACGGTGACGGCCGGTGGTGTCATCCATTTCGTGTCTGCTGTTATCACCGAGGGCAATCTTTGACCTGGGCTCCGCAGCCGGGAGACCAGGTCCTCCTGGTATTCGCCGATCCGATCCAGTCGGACGGTGCTCATGTCATCCTTAATTTCGACCGGCTCAGCATTCAGTCAAATGCCACGCTGGACGCGATCACCGACGATGCTACCGGTGTCCTGCTTGCGACGAACCTGCCAGTTGCTTTTGCAGCGATCGATGCCGCCACAGACGATGCTGTCGGCGCATTTCTCGTCGTTCAGCCGGTCACCGCGGTGCTCGCTGCGACCACCGACGACGTCGAGGCCTCGTTTGCGGCGAGCTACGACGTCAACGTCTACCGGGGACCGAATCGGCAGACCGGAATGGCGACCACCGATTCCCTGCCGGTGAGGCCGCAGTGGCGCAGCGAATGGCAGGACATCGGTATGGTGCCGGCGCTGGCCTCCACG